>Ga0307507_10000387_pt1 | contig 91221 bp, 31 predicted proteins | sample 7_EM_MG_FD_207223 | JGI IMG/M metagenome (GOLD analysis project Ga0307507, IMG submission 207223) | Populus trichocarpa ectomycorrhiza microbial communities from riparian zone in the Pacific Northwest, United States - 7_EM | ecosystem: Host-associated > Plants > Roots > Unclassified | place...
TGGATGGATGGATGGATGGATGGATGGATGGATGGATGGATGGATGGATGGATGGATGGATGGATGGATGGATGGATGGATGGATGGATGGATGGATGGATGGATAGTTGGTTCTATCATTAGGCCTTCACCCAGTGGGTATGCGGCCGGGCCTAGAGGCAGGCCCCTTAAGTATTATTTCTATCTAGCATATGGGGAGCGTAATGGAAACAACGAGCCTATCTCGCCTGCGCCCCCTGAAGCCAAACGGTTGTATAGCAATAGGCTAGATTATCTGGGCGGGACCTAAGAGCCCTTTTGGGTCCTACGAGGTCAGTCGCCCAGCCTGAAGGGGGGAGGAAAACGGGGTGTCCCGATATTTACAGTAATTCTAACAGGGAACAGAGCCAGACTAAAATTCAGACTAAAAACTGTTAAACGAGTATCGTTACAATGATGTAAAATGGCGATGCAGCCTGTCTGTGATACGAATGCAAGGTTGAAGAAAGTAAATGGAAATTGCGAATATAACAGTTTTGTGCTGAAGTCACGGGGTTCTTCTTTTAGTATAAAAAGTGAAAGCCACAAAGCATGAGCACTGACAGAACCGTGAAAAAACAGACGGGCTGAGGATATCTGGTATCAGCGGGACCTGGGGGACCCTCTCTGGACGGATGCGATATGCTTCAACTGAGACAATCATCAAGAAATAGTTCTTCAGGTTAAGATAAGGGCCTGTATTTGGCTGGCCGCTGAGACTTCGGCCAGGCGCCTTTTGACAGCCGCGTTCACAGAGGCCAGCCGCATTCAAAGAGGCCACTCGCTCAGAGTTTGGCTAGCCTCTGCGAAGGCGGCTGGCCTCTGCGAAGGCGGCTGGCCTCTGTGAAGGCGGCTGGCCTCTGTGCACGCGATTGGCCTCTGTGCACGTGATTGGCCTCTCTGGATGCGACTGGCCTCTCTGGATACGACTGGCCTCTCTGGGTACGACTGACCTCTCTGGATACGACTGACCTCTTTGGAAACGACTGGCTGCTGGCCCAAAACTGGGACAGCTGCATGTGCATGTGGTACATCCTTAGCAGTGGCGGTGCAAGCCGAGCAGCGGCTGAGCCGAAGCTGAGCCGGGCGTAATTTTATTTACGAAGCGTGAATATGGCGCTAATCAAAAGAGGAATTAAGTTAGGTCAGTTAGTCGGCGATATTAGCTCTGTTACTCTTTTAAGGAGACTGCGCTGGCTCTAGAAGCTTAGTGTTGCGCCTTTAAGTCTTAATGGAGTGCCTTTGCACGTTTTTAACGTTTTAAGAAAGTTTACGAGAAGGTTTGTTCTAAGAAGTGGAAACTTATAGAATAAGGTTTACAGGAACTTGGTAATAAAGATAATTGTTAGGGTAAAAACTAACGAAAATTTTGACCGAGTTTACGCTTACTAAGCCTTTTATTTAGAGCTTCGATATAGAGCCTTAATTTATAAGCTTTTAATCTAGAAGCTATTGGCTTTAAGGCTTTTAGCTTAGGGGCGTTTAATAGAGCTTTTATAGCTAGTAATTAAGATTATATTAGTTACAAGTCTAGTATATATTTAGATAACAGAGCTTTAATATAAAGCCCTCTACGTAGGATGTAATAAAGCAGTTAATTATAATTCCGATTTAAAGCTTTATATACTAAATATTTTTAATCGCCTAATAACTAAATTGCCGCGTGGCTGTCTACTACCTTAATATAACAACGCGATTGTATAACGCGATGGCTTGGCAATAACGCGATGGCTTAGCGGCAACGCGATAGCTTAGCAATAACGCAATAGCTTAGCGCTGAGTAATAGGAGGAAGGGAAAGAGAGGGAGGGGAGGGAATGGAGGAGATTAGGGGTGGCTTAGCCACTACAAGAAAGTCGTAATATTATCATAGTGTTAAACTTTAAAAATTATATCTTAGGAGCTTAATTAACGACCCCTATATAAAACGTTAATAACGTCCAATTTTAGAATACTAAATTGGCAGATTTTCTAGGAACGCTTATTATAAGTAGCTCTAAATATAAAATATAAAATATTTAGCAGTAGTATAGGTATAGGAGGGGGCATATATTTGCGTTCCTAAATGTTATTATATAACGCAATTTTTAGGCAAGGAAAATTAGAAGTCTCCCTAGGGGTAGAGCGTTAGCGTCTTACCAGAGTCTCCTCCCGTCTCCTTATCTAAGGCTATCTATATTACTATATTAACTAATAGATCCCTTAGTAGAGACTAAGGAGTATTAGAGCACCTCTAGCTTCTATAAGGAAGAAAAAAAGAAGAGAGGAAGGTATAGAAGTGGGAGTATTTATAGATAGGAGAAGGCCTGCGAGTATAGGAGATTAGGCGGCTATAATATAGCTATTAACGTTGCTTAACTAATACCTACTAGAGGCTTCTCCGTTCTTCTTATCTTCTTTCTTACCTATCGTCTTATCCAATACTGTTGGTTATATAGAGTGACTCACCAATAACGACTACTCGAGTAGGTTACAGTGATGTTGGTTAATATGCTTAATGATCTAGAAAATGAGGAAGGGTAAGGAACCTAAGGTTCCTCACCACGCTAGTGCCGCGGCGATATGTGACAACCACGTGCCTTATTCCCGACACTGGCAACCTTTCTTTTATAGTTGCTATCTATATACAAATAACGCAATTAAGCTGTAACGGTGCTAGCACCCGCCATGTTGCCGTATTTTGCCGTATTCTGCCGTATTCTACCAGCCATAATATTCTGCCAAATTCTGCCAGCCGTATTCTGCCAAGTTCTGCCAGCTATATTTGTGCCTTAGCGGCCCTCGCCATATCTCCTACTCTCTCTTAACCCAACCTTTAACTCGCACACGTAGAGTATTTATGTTAATAAATGTTTCTAGTGCCTTGTTTAGGTTTGCCTTTATCATTACATCTGCTAGGTTATCTTAGCCATTAATCCATTAAATCTTAAAGAGTTCTTAACGCTTATAGGATTGCTAAAGTGCCATAATATTAATTATAAGGCGCTTCTCCTTTGTGGTACCAAGCTTGACTGAACATTTATAGAGGGAATATAAGTTAGTATATACGATTATAGGGATAACGGGAAGTTTAAGTTAATCTATAATTATCTTTAGGGTAGTTCTAATTGCGATTGCCATATTAACTCCGCCAACTATTTTATATATCTCTAACGCTAGAACGCTTTAAGTAACGCGCTTACTCTTAGTTAAGCTCTAATAGATAAGATTGCTGTGGATTATAAAGTTATTCTCTCTAGTAGATTTGTTTATAATAATAATCTTATATCCTAGCTAGGAGCTAAAATCTTTATTATTTGTAAATAATCTATTAATAAATACAAAGAGCTTAGTGGTAGGAAGATTAGTAGGCACGTAGAGTAGTCCCTAATTAAGATGGTTTATTTACCAGAAAAGATGTTTATTTAGGGTAAGAATATTATCCTTAGTTGGTTCCTGGTGCTAAGCGGTAATAGAGAGATTAAAGAAGGCCTTAGGTTAATAGATAGAAGTAATATAAGCTCTATAAGCGCGTTACTCCATATATCCTTATTTTGGAGAATTAATATTAATAACGTTAATCTTTTTGCCTTGACCCTTTTGGCGCAAAATAATAGAATCCTTATTTAAGGAGAGGATGTATCTATTAAAGAGCAATGGTGTTGTTAAATTAAGCTTTTCCTTTGGCTTTGCTATTAGATTTGCCTTTACTAGTTTATCTTCTTTAAGAGCTAAGAATTGGTTATCTCTTAAGATAATTATATTGTTAGTTTGTATACTGATAATTCTAAATGGAGTTCCTATAGTTATAATAAGGAAGCAGGGGTTAAATATAGAAGTAGTTATTAAAAGCTTCTCTTTATAGTGCTTGCTGTAGGTAGCCCACTAATAAGTTTCTACCTCTGCAATTCTATATAATGGCTTAAGCACAACCATAATCGTATCTTTGGGATATTGGTGGTAAATTTGCTCTAAAAGGTATACTAATATTAAGCGCTAAAGGAGCGTCTTTAATTAGGTATAGGCCTAGGTAATATCTTATAAATAAACCGCTATTCTATTCTTTATTAAGGAGGGAGCTAGCGTAATAATAACTTACTGACTAGCTTATTAAATTATAGGAGATTGCGTAAGAATTACCTCCTTACTATTATTATTATAACCTTAGATGGTAAGCCTTAATTTCTTAAATGGGGCGTTAGTAGCTTTGCCCTTAATCTTATTAACTATTCTTAACTTAAAGATGCGAACTTTATTAAACTTAGTAGGGTTATACTTCTTAAATTTAAAGACTCCTCTTATAATAAGACCATCGATCTCCTACTTATTGGATGCTTGGAAAGGAGCTTTAGGGGTTATAATACGACCTTCCTTTTAGAGCTGTTTTGCGAGCTTAAAGTTAGCCTTCTCCTTAGCTATTATAAAGGCCATTAATAACTTAACTCTATTCTTAATAGCAGTAACGAATTGCTCTTTAAAATTAACAAGATGTTAACGATCTTATAATCCCTTTAGGCGACCTCTACCGCGTCGTAGTTACGGCATATCTACTATAATTATATTAGAATTATAGTCGCCTTCTAGAGTATGTTAATCGTGGTTCTCCTCTAGGGCATTTTTTAGGGTATCCTGCAAAGGCTTAAAACTTTTATCTTTGTAGTAAGGCTTAATAACAGTTAAATGGAATTAAGTGGGTCTGTAAGGCATCTAAATAGTATAAGTTTAACCATTAATTATAATAAGTTGATATAGGCCTGACTATTCTCCCTTTTTACGCTATACGCGTACCTTAGACTAGAGTAATAGATTAAGCGTAGTTAAGGTATTTGGGCTGTTTCTTATTCCTAGTGCGTCATTGACCTGGCGTGTGGCGTAAAGACATCGCACCTCCTTCATTGCCTTGCGAATAGCCTTAGCTTATTATACAACGGAGGGAGATAGTAGAGAATTGTTAATTATTTAAGGGTAGGCGCTAAAGACTAGTAATATAGGTGTTAGCGACTCAGTTAATCGAGGCATGAGCACGGCAAGAGGGTCGCGCAAGCCTATACAATTGGATTGTCTATAAACGAGGATCCAAAGCTAGAGAAAGGAAAGGAGAAGAAGAGCAGCGCCGCTTGACGTTTTATGCAATCTTTGCGTCACATGACCGCAATCTGCAGCAATTTGCCAGTACCGTAATACTGTCCGAGATTGTCTAAAACTGTCTACGATTGTCCGCTATAATCCACTGCCATAATCCACCGTTTTCCACTAGCGCTGTAACATTACCCCCTCCTCTGAAAAAGCCTGCCCTTAGGCTTTGTATGTCCGTGGGGTGTTCTTATCTGTATGCTTAACAGGTAGCTTATTATCTTCGCTATACTAGCACTCTATCCACTCGTCTAGATACTTCGGGGGTCCTAGCTTGTTAGGGTATTAGTTATGGAACTCTTTAAGCTTCTGGGGGCAACCTATAAAATTCTAAGCAGGGTACCAGGTTAGGTCTAGATCGTAACCTTTCTATTAGATATAGTATTTTAGCGTTCCTTGTACTAGTTTACAGGCTAGTATTTTATTAACTTTCCATTCGTCGTCGCCATTAACTTAAATCGGTAGTGGAGGCTTATTCTTTTGTCCAGGTAGTGGGTTATTTGCAGCTTTCCATAGCTTATCTGGTAAGAAAATAGGGTGGACTTTAATTAAGTCTGGGAGTTTAACCTTATATAAGTTGCCTTCTTTATTAAGGATCTTATATGGTCCTGCTATTTTATAGTCTAGCTTACAGCTAGGCCGTTCTGTCTTCTAGTTTGTTGTAACCCAGACCTTGTCGCCTACGGTAAAGTTGGGCTCGCGCCTGTGCTTATTTGCCTGCTATTCTATTGATTTCTGGGCCTTCTCTAGGTTCTTGTGGGCTACCGTCTATGCTTCTTCTAAGTGTTTAGCATATTGCTGTGCTTTCTTATAAGATAGTTTTTCGCGCACGGTCTGTGGTCCTTCTGGTCTTTCCCAGTTAAAGCTTATATAAGGTAAGTATCCTATTTCTAGCTAAATAGGTGCAAACCCCGTAGAGTTATGGGGTAGGGTTGCCTGGGCGTAGTCTATTATAGGTAGTAGTTCGCTCTAGTTGTCCTAAAAGTAGTTAATAAAGGGCCGGAGTCTCTGGTCTAAGTATTGATTTATAATCTCTGTCTAACCATCTGTCTAGGGGTGGTATGCTGTAGAGAGCTTTAGCCTAATACCTAGGATCCGGGTAAACTTGTTCTAGAAGGCTAATATAAACTGCGGCCTATAGTCGGATATAATAGTATCTAGTAGTCCGTAAATTTGGTAGACATAGTAGATATACAGTTAGGCCGCCTCTTTAGCATCGATATTCTTATAATAGGGGATTAAGAACAGGCGCTTGCCAAAGCGGTTAACTAGGATTATAACCATATTATATCTGTCGCGGTCCGTAGAAGTCTATAGAGATATGCTACCAGGGGCGTTCTGGTATTAGGAGTGGCTTTAATAGCCCTAGGGTCTTATCTCGTGGAATTGTAGACCTACAGCAGTCGTCGCAGTTCTATATATAGCGGTTAATATCCGTAACCATTCTGGGCCAGTAGTAACGGTTACTGATAATTTTACGGGTCTTATTCTTTCTAGGGTGGGCCGTAGAGACCTAAGCATGTGCTTTAGCGATAAGCTAAATCTATAAGTTCTATACCTTTGCTACTACTAGCCGTTCCTAGTGCTTAAGCAGTCCGTTTTCTAGGGACCATAGGCCGGTAGAATCCTTTGCCTTTTTACGGTACTCCTGTAGAGAAGGGGCCGTATGGTTTACCTGTAGTAGTTTATTAATAAGGTTAAGTTCTATAGAATTAATAGGATATATCTTAGCGCTTAAAGGGTCTGTATTTAGTTCTGCCTATATTTAGGGGTTAAGGTATTCTAGTCATAGTAGCATCTAAGTCTATAATAAGATCTTCGCAGCTGCCTAGTTATCTAGGTCCTGTTTACGCCTTATAAGAGTATCCGCACGGTTGGTAGCACCTGGCCTATATATAATTAGGAAGTTAAACTGGGATAGGACCTCCGCCTAGCGTGCCTACTGGGCTATAAGGGCCTTTGTTGTTATAAAATATTCTAGGGCTTTATGGTCCGAAACTACTTAAATAGGCTTAGGGACTCCTTCTAACTGTGTTTGCCAGTACTAAAAGCTAGAGATAATAGCCAGCATTTCTTTATTATAAATTGGGTAGTTTAGCTTAGCATCTATTATAGTCTTTAAATAGTAAGCAATAGGGTGCTATTTTCCGTCTGTCTGCTTCTAGGAGTAAATGCCAGCTATAACGCCGTCTAAGGCATTAGTTTTTAGCATTGAGGGCCGTTCTAGGTTAAAGTGGGCAAGTAAGGGAGCAGAGACCAGTCGTTTCTTAAGCTTATTAAAGGCCTGCCTACATACGGTATTAAAGTGAAAGGGCTGGTCCTTGTAGGTAAGTTGGCTTAGGGGCTAGGCAATTCTACTATAGTTCTTAATAAAGCGTTGGTAGAAGTTACAGAACCCTAAGAATAACTGCACCCCCTTTACGGTCCTTGGGGGTATCTATTAGTTAATTATAGCCGTCTTTTCTGGGTCTACCTTAATTCCGTTTATACTAATAATAAACCCTAGGTACTTTATGCGCTTAACACTAAATTCCAATTTCCTAATATTGGCCTGGAGGCCAGCCTCTTAGAGCTGTTATAGGACTTTATAGACATACTCCTCGTGTTTTAACTTATTCTTGGAGTAAATTATAATGTTATCTAGATAGGCCGTATAGAAGTCGTTAAGGTAGTTAAAGAGTATATTATTTATATATCGCTAGTACATAGCTGGTCTGTTAGTTAGTCTAAAGGGAAGTACTTTGCATTTATATGTTCCGTAACGGGTTTAAAATATGGTAAGGTCTTTTAATCTAGGGTCTATCCTAATCCGGTAAAAAGCCTAACGGATATTAAGCTTAGTAAAGATTTTAGCTCTACTTATTTGGGCTAGAGTCTTATTAAGTAAGGGCAGAGGGTAGCGGTCCTTGCGGGTTATATTATTAAGTTTGCGGTAGTTAATATAGAAACAAAGTCCTCTATTTGGCTTCTTGGTAAAGAGAATAGGCGAGTTAAAAGGGGCTTAACTAGGCTTAATAAAGCCCTTATTTAGGTTATTAATAAGGTACTGCTTTGTAGCCTATAATTCGGCAGTAGACTACTAACGAAGGGGGCTATAACTAAGGGTGTCTTCCTTGTCTGGCTCAATCTTAATTTTATGGTCGTATGGTCGGTGAGGTGGGAGTATATCAGATACTGCCTTGGAGAATACGTCCTTAAATTTCTGGTATTAATAGGGCAATTTCTGTTCTACTAGCTCCTTATCTATAAGCTTACTTTCCTGTCTGCTAAGCTCACTTTTCTTTTCCTTAATTATTCAATCGATTTTATATAAGCTGGTGGTAAAGGCAATGGTATTAGGTTAGACTAAGTTCCGGTAGAATCCTATAGCGCCGATGCAGCAGATATTAACTGGGGGAAGGTCCGTAGGTTTCTTTATAGACTTTTATTGGGCCGTATTTTGCGGTATAGGGTTTATAGTCTTCCTTAGCTTACATTCTATTTTCCGTAAGTTGTCCTTCTAGTCTATTAGTTTAGTATAGCGTTTGGTATTCCTGGCCTTCCTTTATAGCTGCGTAGGGCCTAAGTTCTCCGCGGGGGACTTAGCTAGGTTACTACTGATTTCCTAGATCTCTGGTGCGGGTGGCGTAACATAGGTAGTCTAGGGGCGGTATAGTATACGAATCCGTTGCGGATTAAGCTGTATATCTTTCTTAAAGGCCTAGTACCTACGCATAGCGTCGGCCTAGTAAATAGTATTAATTTAGGGCCGTATAAGGTTTTCTATTATAATACTGATTTCTTTTATAAAGGAAGGGGTTAGGGGTAGAGATTCGGGCTAGATAAGCTATCTACTCTATACGTTAAGCTATAAGCCTAAATAGGCTAGCTATTTTCTTTTTAAGATTATATCGTGGCTTCCTAGGTTTGTAATAAGAAAGGGGACGTTATACTACCTTCGTCTATTAACACAGAGGTGGATCCGTAAGATAGTCGTAATAGGTGGTCCTATTTGTCCGTTATACCCGCAAATAGGAACTGGTTTAGGCAGTTCCTTAAGAGGCGCATTTAAAAATTTAGCTAGCTTTACAGCGCACTAGGTGTCTATTAAGGCAAAGGCATTCGCTCTAGAGTTAGCTAAAGTAGAGGTTAAAACTTAATATCCATTACGAAATAAAGTATAAGGGATAGTGTAGCTTCTTCTACTAACTAGCCAACCCAGATTAATATGTAACATATCAATTCCTTTTAACCCTAGAAAGGAGTCTTTCTCTAAAGTTCCTCTTTTTCTGACTCCGTACTGTCCTCCTAAATTAATAGAACCTCGCCCGTTTTTGCCTTTGTCTGGCAATTCTTTGCAAAGTGGTTTTTCTGGCCATATAAGAAGCAAGCTCCTTAATTACTAAGGGCCTGTTTATAGGGGTCGTTGTACGTAGGCTAAGTATGCGCCAGACCCGTAGTAGGACTAGCTGCACGGCTAGCTGCTAAATTAACGGCGGGCTGTGCGGCTGGTGCCGTAGGAGTTGCAGATCGTGCCGGAGTATTATAGGCCGTTTGTGTAGTGCTTGTGGTCTGGTTTGGAGAGTTTCTAGCTTTGTACCGCTCAGCTTATGCCTTAATTTGACGGAGGCCTTGGTTAATAGATAGGCAGTGGTCCGTAAGTACCTTTAGCGTCTATATAGTAGTAAAAACTGGCAGTACGGCGCGCTATAGGTCTAGGGTAAGCTTGTTAAAGAGGTCCGGCATTAGGTCTTTATAGGGAATTTAGACTTGGCCGGCTAGGTGCAGAAAGCGGGTCTAGAAGGCTAAAAAGGTCTTTGTCGTCTTTATATTAAGAGCTTTATAATTAAGGCGGGCGTTCTGTACCTTAAAGGGGTTCTTATAGATAGAAGACAAGTAGTTAATTATCCCGTCTCTAGAGAGGAAGGGATCTGCCAAGTCCTAGGCGTATCGCGGACGTAGGTGCGTCTGTGTATCTCCGCCGGTACGGCCGAAGACGTAGGCCATCTTAGCTTAAGTAGTGGGGAAGTGGTCCATATTAACTTTAAGCTTATCCTGCAATTAAAGCTTCTAGTTATCAAATATGGGGTCAGTTCCGTCTGTAAGTAATAGGGGGTCTGCAACCTTCGCGGACCGTAACAATGCTAATGCTGTATATTAGGCTAGGGCCTTAAGGACTGTAGCAAGTCTCTAGGTGTCTAATAACTCCTTACTAGGTATAGGGGTGTCTCTGGTTTTAAGCAGCTCTTAAAGCCATTTAATTTTGGTATTAGCTGCTATTAGTTCTTCCTAGGGGGTTAAGACGGCGACTGTTTTACTATTGGAGGTATTTGCGGGTCCTGTAGCGGCTTTACCAACTACTGTATTTCTTGGCATAGTGGTAGAGGTATTAGGTAATTTCTAGTGTTTATTTATTTCCTAGGGGGTCTAGCCCGTGCGTGTCCTATTCTTAGGTTTTGCGTTCTGTTCGTATTCTTTTAGTTCTTGGGGGTCTGTCCTATCCTTATGGTCCTATTCTGTGTCCTTGTCCTGTTCGTGGCCTTATAGATATATTTAAGTTCCTTTTTAGAAAAGAAGAGTAATGATAAGCTTTAGATAATATTAGCGACTCAGTTAATTAAGGCATAAGCACGGCAAGAGGGTCGCGCAAGCCTGTACAATTAGATTGTCTATAAACGAGGATCCAAAGCTAGAGAAAGAAAAGGAGAAGAAGAGCAGCGCCGCTTGATATTTTATGCGATCTTTATATCACGTGACCGCAATCTGCGGCAATTTGCTAGTACCGTAATACTGTCTGAGATTGTCTAAAACTGTCTACAATTGTCCGCTATAATCCACTGCTATAATCCACTGTTTTCCACTAGCGCCGTAATAATAGGTATAAGTCTATCTAGGCTAGCGGAATTGTTAATAGCTTTAACAGCTATTTATAAGGTAAGTTCCTTACTAGCGTCCTCTAGTTCTAAAGAGATAATCTTATATGCGCGGCGTAATAGCGCGTAATATCGCTCCACTTTTCCAATACTATTATATGCCTTAATAGGGACTTCCTTAACCTTAATTGCTATTACCTTTATCTATTATTAAAACTTTGTAGATAAGAAGTTCTTTTTTATATCATAGATAATTTAATTTGGGGGTTCTAGGTAGATATTAATCTAGTATAATTAAAGGGTATCCCATGCGTTCCTAGCTAATATATTCTTTAAGAAACATGCTGTGAGGGGAACTTGTAGACAGGGGGCTATAAGGACACGATTGTGGAACAAGATAGATTGGTAAGAGAGACGAATTCTTGAGGAGGTAAGGCCTTAAGGATTGTGGAGACTATATACTACGGGCACGTGCCTCCGGCACGTAACCGACGGCCATCTAAGGGGTGTCTGGGGGTTGTCCTAAGGGCAACCCGAGGTGACCTGCAATAATATCCCTTACATTGCCCCCCCCTTTCTTGTGGTTGGCCCCTAATCGCCATTACCTTGCAGTAAAGGGAGATTATAAGGGCTCGTCCTAGAAGGGGTTTAGAGAGATGTTGGCATACTACTGTATATTATCTATCTATCTAACCCCTGCTTTGAACTCCTGAAAACCTTAATAAGGAAAAACATAACTGGAGAAAAGATATAAGGATTGCTAGGAGACCTATTAGAAGCCTACCGGAAGCATGCTAGTGACTACCTAGGCTAACCTAAGGATTTTCATGCAACTCTACTTCTAAGCCTTTATGCCGGTCTGCAATTAATCGCAAGTATTATAGACAATTTGGTGTTCCTAATGTAGTTCTATAGAACCTTTTAGTATAGGATTTGACGTATAGGGCCTTAGCTCACCATTATCTTTAACTGTTAAGATATAATCTGTGATCCTTTTTCCTAATCCCCTACGTTACTAACGCATTGCTCCCGCATTTGCCCTTAGGCTGCTATATACAGTTAGGTAATTAATTAGTTAATTAAAGAGACTTGTCTCTTAAGATTTGGTATATATAGTTTTAAATCTGGTAGTCCTATACTATATAATTGGCGTAGCTTTACTGCCTAGTAAATAGAAGACACTTCGCAATAGCGCCTATAGCTATTATGCGACTGTTAAGAACGTTTATAACGTTATTCTTTTAATATTGTAGTATCATTTAGGTATAATTTAACCTATATACATCTTTAATTAACGTCTTAATTGCCTTCCCCGGCCGCGTGATTAGTTTTTATAAGGAAGTAATAGTTAAATAACTTATACGCGTATTTCCTTCCTTCTAAATAACGCTATTGTAACGGAGTTATATTAGTAAGGTTGCGGCTATTTACTAGAAGGGTATTAGACGGTAAAGTATAAGGACACCTTGCTTATTAAGCTATTCCTTTTCCTTAACACCTTACTTCCTATCATCAACCTTCGTCTAATTTTGGACGTATCTTTAATATATTATTAAGATTTTCTTCTTTTCCATCATCATTTTAGTATGCCTCTTTATTCTCCTACTAACTGCTCTTCTAAGCTAATTCCTCAGCGTATTCTAGCCCTGCCGTTACATATAGAACCTTAACCTCCGCTAACCTATAACTGGTACTAGTCCTGCCTAAATGATTTTGCCTATACGTCCTTAAAAGACTAGAAGTCTAATAAGAGGATTCTGGAGGCTTATAATAAGACGCACTGTGTTAGATCCAATACCTTTAGTCCTTATAATTAATGCATGCGTACTAAGAGCGGTAGTTGCGTTAAGGTAAGTTTTTCTATTCTTAATAGATTTCCATTGCTAACTTTAAGCTTTAATAGCCTAGGCCTAAGTGGCGATGTTCCTTTAATGTCCTTAACTACTACATCGCCTGGGCTCTCTCTTATTCCAGCGTAAACGCTAAATAACTTAGTTAAATTTGAGACTATGCCACGGCCATCTATACTGCCTATAATTCCTAGCAAGCCAGCCAGCAATGCCTTATACAAGAGCAAGGTTGGTACACTAAGGATAGGGTAAGGGAGAGGGGTAATAAGAAGAAGGTTGCTGTCTACTATAAGAAGGAGTTTGCGCATACGCGTTAAGTTTTAAAAGAGCATAATATAATGTGGTATTAGGTAGGTTACCCTTTGGGTACCTAACAGATAGGTGACTGATAGTTGCCGTAGCAAGGTCTTGGTGGTTCTAGACTGTACCAGCCAGCCAACGTCTCTATTTATTCTAGGCTTAAGCATGTCTTTATTGACTATAAGCTGACGCCGTAAGAGCTTTGTTGGTATTGGTTTGGACCTAATATTAGTGTTAAGCGTTTAAGGATCTCTGCCCTAGCTATACCTTATTGTCCTGCCCCTATTTTTATGCCTACTTATACCCCTACCAAGGGTCTAGATCCTATTCTTATTAGCTATTACTTAGTAGCCCAATAGATACTAATCCTGCTCCTAAGGATAAGGTATAGTAGCTTTTTAGATTAGGTATTTAGGATTTATTCTTATATATAGTAGCTGTCGGTATACATGCTTTAATCAACGGGCACGAATATCACTGTATGATACGTATGCGTTGTTGATTGTTGGATGATTGATTGTTTAGAAGTAAGGGGTTGCTCTAAGGTCAGGTTAACTAGCCTTGCTTCGCGGTCTCGTGACCACGTCACATGACTAACATTCCGACAGTAGCAATTAAGAACCTTAATTAGGTACTTAAGAAGGCCTTAAAGGGCTTTTAGGAAGGGCTTAGGAGCCCTAGGAACAATATTCCTAATATAGATTAATAAATGGGAATATAATTCTAGCAAAATGCCCTATCAACTCTATGCTATATATATAAAAAGGCTAAGGACCTATCCTGCCTTAGGCCGTAGCCCTAATCCTTATGGTTTCCGGAGCCTATCTATTCCATATCTAATTTAACCTATTTACTCTTTAGGGCCTTTTGCGGTCTACTACAAGCTTTCTTTATAGGTTGCAATAATACCGTAGTATCAAAGCGCTTTCTGCGATTTGCAGATTATAGACCTTAGTCCCAATATTCTTTTAGAATATCTTCGCAATATTTAAGGTAATCCTCTGGTTCCTATATAGAGTCCTCAGCAGGCCAGCCTAGCTATTTAACTTTATATTGAAGCTTATTCTTAACAGACTTATGATATAGTATAGCTTTAACCTCGTACCACTCGCCCACTACCTTAGGGTGTTTAATTAGGCCTAGACGGAAGTTCTTTTTTAGTGGTGGTCTATGCCATGGCTCTAGTAGGTTTATGTAAAACACTAGATACACACGGGCTATAGATAGGGGTAGCTAGAGACGGTAGGCTAGCTTGCTAATTTATTCCTTGACTTAGAAGGGACCTAGGTATTTTATATTAAGCTTCTTTAATAGTTAACAGGTTTTGATATTTGTTAAATATAATAGAACCTTATTATCTACTCTAAAATGCTTGTCCTAGTGTTTACAGTTGTACCAGAGTCTCTACTGCTCTTAGGCATCTTATAGGCTCTGCTTTATATACTTCTATTACTCCTTCTATTCTTGAAGGTATCCTTATACTCTCTAGTGGATGTCCTTTAACTTTCTGGTGGGATCCTATAATTAATCATACGGCCTTAGCCAGTAATTGCTAGGTACACTATTAAACCTAAATAGTTGGACGCTATAGGTAATCTGGATTGGTGTATACTTATACAATACATATTACTTTAAATTATAAGCATACTCTGCGTATAGAAGTAGCTCGCACTAGTTATCTTACTAGTAGTTTAAATACATTTGCAGGTAAGACTCCAGTTTCTAGTTCTAACGTTTTATTTGCCCATCCGTTTGTGGATGGAAAGCTATACTATAATAGTGGTCTATCTTTAAATGAAAGCATAGATCCGACCAGTACTGGCTTGTAAAGACACTGCCCCTATTAGTAATAATAGAGTGCGGCTAATCTACTTTAAGAAAGTATTTCTCTTTAATTAGGCTAGCAAGCGCTTATATATTAATTGTCTTATTAACAGGAAGGTATTAGACGTACTTTAAAAACCTATTAATAAGTACAAGGACCAAATTATATGTTTATCCTTAGCCATCTTTAGATGGCGGGAGATCCATAATAAAGTCTATAGCGTAATATTACTATGGCTTACTAGTAGGGGGAACTGATTTAAGTAAACCCTATAGCTTATGCCTATGGATCTTGTATACTTAACACTTCTTATAATAGCTGATGTACTCCTTTGCTTCCTGCTTAAGCTTTAGCCAATAGTATTTACGCTAAAGTAATTCCACTGTCTTAGCTTGACCATAGTGGCTACCTAAAGGATTGTCGTGATTCCTTATAAGGATCTTCTATTATAGATTTACTTTATATGGCACCTAAACCTTACCATTTCTACGCAGTAGGCCTATTAGGTCCAGTTCCCAATTTTAGCACCTTATAGCTTCCTTTCCGTTACGTTTCTGGTCTACTTCCGCATTAAAGATAGCATAGGAAGCGTCCCTCCATTGCACCTTATAGATAAGATCTATTAACCTTTTAAATAGTTCCTAGGTAAAAGCTGTTTTGTCTTATACTACTCCAAGTATAAAACTTAATAGTACTATAGATCTTACAACTCTTTAATACATATGCGTTAGGAAAGCCGCTATAAGGTTAAAGTCCTTTAGTTATTACAGGGCTCTGAGTTCCAATTGCTCTATAGCTTTGCTTTTGGCTTAAGGGGATAGCTTAGCAATTAGAGGTGGCATATTGCTAGGTTTTAAAGTTGTGTTAGGGACGTCCTATCCAGGTATATTCGGACCCTTATTGGCCACAAACTAGGTACTAGCCAGAACATTAGTAGAAACTAACGGGGTTTATACCGCCTAAGACTTAGTATATAGAGCTATAGGTACTTAAGCATCCCATACCTAGAGCTTATTCTGTAATATAGGGAGTAAGATATCTATTATCTATTTTCCTTCTCCTATTTTAAAGCCTTTGGCATAGTCTGGCTGTTGTGACGGTCTATTAGCAGGGTTATTCTCCCCTAGCTTATATTTAATCTTAAAATTAAATCGCGTAAGCTTCTCTACCTATCTAGCTTATTAAGGTGTAAGCTCCTTTATAGTTATAAAGTAGCGTAGATTGTGATGATTTGAGAGTACATAAGTGGTATAGCTTGCGTGCTTAAGGTAATATTACCACTATTTAAAGTAGTTAACTATAGCTAGTAGTTCCTTATCGTGGGTATAATACCTAACTTTAGGCCCCTAGAATTTTCTGCTATAGAATACTACTAGTCTTTAGTGGAGCTGGGTAGCGTCTGGATCCCTATTAGGTTATAGTAGGATACCAGTAAGGGCAAAATTTAATACATTAGTGATCATTATTAATGGCTAATCTGGGTCAAAATGCCATAGCAATGGAGCTTCTATAAACTTTGCTTATAGTTCCCAGAAGGCATTCTGAACCTTTCCAGGCCATAACTATAGTTTATACCATTTAGTTGGTCCCTTCTTGGTTTTCTTCCTTTTTGCCTTTAAGCTTTTTGCTCCTTAGGCTGGGTCTTAGGAAGCTTCCGCAATATAGTCAAATAGGTATTAGGCGACGTCTAAGTAGTTATAGATAAAGCGCCTATAAAAATTGGTAAAGCCTAGGAATACTTAAATATTCTAGTAGCTCTCTAGCTCCGGCCACTCTTAGATTGTTTATACCCGTACTAGGTCCATAACTACACCTATAGGCGTTATAATATAACCCAGGAACTCGACCTGCTTAGTATTAAAGGTACACTTTAATGCCTTGGCGTAGAGGCCCTAATTATCCAAACATTCTAGCACTTAGTGGATGTGTTGCTTATACTAATCCTTATCTTCTAAGTAGATTAGGATGTCATCTAAATAGATAATATATATATGGTTAACTAGTCCCCCTAAGGCTCTATAAATATACAATTGGAATGTTATAGGCGCATTAGCTAGCCTAAAAGGCATTACTATATACTTAAAGTGGCCGTATTAGGTCTTAAAAGCGGTCTTCCACTTATCCCCTTTTTTAATACGGAGCCTATAATAGGCGTCTTATAGATCCAGCTTTATAAAGATCTTCGCCCTAGATAGTTAATCTAGCATTTCACTAACCAGTAGTAGTAGGTAATAGTTCTTAATTGTGACTTTATTAAGACCGCGATAGTCTACATATAGCCTTATAGTTCTATCCAGTTTTAGGACAAAGAGGATCGGTACGCCTACTAGTAACTTACTAGGCTGGATCTATCCCTTTTCCTATACACTATTAAGGTATTCCTACAGGATCTCAAGCTCTTTATAAAAGAGGTTGTAAATAGGAAGGTTTAGGGGTTATTTACCCTCTTCCAGATTAATTGCATAATTGTATTCTAAGTTCTGCGCTATAATTTTGGCTTACCTACCTAAGAATACCCTTAGTAAGTCCCTTAGGCCTAATGGAATATTTAATAAATTGGGGTCGCGTTCGTCCTCTATATTGTCGTTGGGTAGGTCCTAGAGCTCCCTCAGGACGCTTACAGATAGCATTATGCGCTATAGTAGTTGTTCGTATATGGTTACTACCGTATATTGAACCGTTTTATGCGGTAGCCAGTAGAGGGTAGGGAACTCTTTAACGCAGCGTTTAAGGTGCCGTAGTATATTCTCCGCATATTGCTTAAGCCAGAGTAACCTATGGCGGTGGAAGTATCTCATAAGATCTTCAAAATCGCCGCCTCCCTATAGTATTTTCGCGACCTGTCCGGCAGCTCCCCATAGGGTCTCTGTTATGGAGGGGTTATCACCTATACTAGGCTCTATACCTATCTTGTTATAGAATAGGGGTTTAATCCAATACTCCTTTAGGTGTAAAGCGTATACTATTTTACCTAGAGCCACATCTTCTAGGATATCTTTTAAGCTTGCTAGTAATATACGCCCTTTTAATTCTTTATCGTTCTACCATTTAAAGGCTCCTGTCTTAAAGTATATCTTAGGGTCTACTTCCGCAAGCTAAGGGTATCTAAGAATAAGGTTATAGCCTTTAAAGTTAGCCGCCCAGAAGGGTTATAGGCCGACCACCTTAGTATAGTTGTGCATGTCGGCCACTAATACTATAAGCTTATAGGCACTATATAGTTTGATTTAATGCTCATCCAGGAACCCTATAATAGGTTTCCGCCACCTTAGCAACGGGATAAGCTTATACTCTTTTACTAAATTATATCATATAAGATTGATTTTGGCGCCGCTATTATATAGTGCTTGGAACTGACATACCTCGCCTATAGGGAGTACTATTTCCAGCTTAACAGCAATATAGAGAGTCTCTCCTTCCGTATCTTGCCCTAGTTACAGCTGGGAGAGGTCCACAACTAAGGCTTTTCTTTTTTTAAATTATCAGTGCGGTTATTGCCCTGCTTGTTTTTCCAATTAGGTTTACCTCTAAAGAAGTTTTCTTTTAACCTTTTAGAGTGTTCCTATAAGGGTGCCGGATGGGTATTAGGTTGGCCCCAGAAGTCTTTCCCATTACTTAAGGTCCCTAACTTTAACCCTTCCGAATTTCTCTTTAAGAATGGCTTCTTTAAAGTTTAAATCTGCCCTATATTGCTACCAGAGTGCCCACGCTTTTAGTGACCCCCCAGCTTCCTGCTAGAAGAGGTCTGGTTCCTTACCACATCCTTAGCGTTTAGAACTACTTGTTCAAAATCCGTATATACAGTAATCCGCGATAGGGCTCCTATGCGCTTTATTTTGTTACAAATTGCTAGCTTAATTCTAGCCCAGATAAATCTAATCTTCTCCTTCTTGTGGACGCTACCGTCCTTGTTTTTAAAGGGCTCTAGATCTATTAGTTAAGCATAAGTTTCTATAAAGTTTATAAACTGGCGGAAATTATAGCGGTTAAGCTATATCCCATTCCAGAATAGTTCTGCATAATTATATTATATAACGTGCGGATCTTGAGTCCACTTCTTTAGGAAGGTTTGCAGCTGCGGCTATAAGGTAATTTGCTCTTTATTAAGCTGATTAAGTGCGATTTGGTTTAGCAATTGGTCTTTAATCTTGCTAATAATCCAGTATATACGCTCTTTGGTATTATCTCATATCATTAGCATTTTAAAGAAGTTGTCTACCTTACAAACCTAATTGTCCAGCTGTTGGGCGTTAGGTCTATAACGGAGTTCTAGGCTATTAGAGGCCTTAGCTAATCAGTCCATATCCTTTTTTTATTTATAGCGTAGATAACTCTCTAAGTCTTCTATACTTCCTTAGGTAGATACTAGGTAGCCCCTAGAAAGCCCTTAGCCTTAACTAGGTTATAAAAGAGTTTATCTAGCCTAGATTAATCCCTACTAGATCTGGATTTGCCCTTAGAGGGTTCTAATATGTTTACCAGTAGCCTCCTCCCGCATGGCTTTTAAGAGCCTTGCAACAGCTTCCTAATATCCATCTTAAAGGATATTAGTATAGGGCTCTTAACTTTCCAAACTCAGGCCTAGGGAAGCTCCGGCTATAGAAGTAGTGTTAGTACTAGTAACTAGTGTAGGCTTCCTAATAAGGCTTGGGTTTTAAGTTAGTGTTTAGGTTAAGTTACCAAAAGGGGTAGGCCCGCTTGGCTTATAAGTAGTCTGTACGCCGCCACTATACTAATTATGGGCCAATGGTCTTTTGGGAGGGTTCTAGTTGGATCCCTAATTAAACGCGTTAGTGTATTCCTCTGGCATTTCTAGCTTAGGGGAAGATCTTAGAGTTGCTTCTAGCACTTAATCTTCTAATTGGCCTAGGTGGGGCTGGAGGGGTTCCAGTTGCTTTCTAGCAGCGTTGTGACTATTATAAAGGGTGTCTGCGTTTTCCTCCGCGTTATTGGTAACCGTAGGTGTATAAGAGTCTTTAAGCTCCTAGCGCATCTAGGTATTAGGGCTCGTTTGGCCGTCTTACCTAGAGGTTTATATTATCGCAATCTCTCACTGTTAGAGGGACCTTCCTGCCTTAGCGCGACGGCTTTCTATAAGGTATTTATGGAGTTTCCATTTAGGTCGTCGCGAGATTTTTAAGGGAGGATGGTAGGTGTAAACAAAAATATAAACAATCTAGTTCTTAAAGCCAGCTGCCCTTCTAAAAAGAGTAGGAAGGATTTAAATGTAGGGGGAACTTGTAGACAGGGGGCTATAAGGACACGATTGTGGAACAAGATAGATTAGTGAGAGAGACGAATCCTTAAGGAGGTAAGGCCTTGAGGATTATGGAGACTATATACTACGGGCACGTGCCTCTGGCACGTGACCGACGGCCATCTAAGAGGTGTCTAGGGGTTGTCCTAAGGGCAACCCAAGGTGACCTGTAATAATATCCCTTACACATGCGGCTTAGAAGGAGGTTAAGAAGTTAATAACTTAGAGTACTAGCTTGCTGCTAAGATATATAACGTTAACAATAATATAGAAGTTAAAGTTGTAGTTATTTTTAAGGGTGAACTTAAATCGGCTAGGGGACTTCTGGTTTATTTAGTAGTAATAGCAGTACTTTATAAAATGCTTAATTGCCTTAACCTTAACTTTATAGCCTACTCGCTAAAGAACCCTAAGTAATTAATAAACGGATAAGTGGCTAAAGCGACGGTATAGTTGGCGTAACTCTAACTTAGTTAAGTGGCTTTAAGTAATACTCTTTTTTAGTTAATAAAGGAGCAACTAGGGGTAATCCCACTTGCGCACAATAGGCACCTAATTATCTCCCTAAATAAGTACATTCTTAAGGTTATTAAGCTTAACGCCTAATTTGTCTATATCTCTAATACAAAATAGAAATAGGGTGTTTGTGGGAATAATATAAAAAGTAATATGCCCTAAGGGGGTTTAGACCCTAATTGTGCTAAGAGAGATTATAGTACCCTTACTAAAACAAATTGTGTATTAGCCTACCGTTAATTGGTTAATCTAAATAGAGCTATTAAGCTGCTAAAGAGCTTAAACTTAAGGTTCTCCTGCTATAGATACTCCTGCGGCTTTAGTATCTAGCATAATACTATAGAAGACGTTTGCTAAGTATCTATTGTTAAAGGAGAACACGGAACTCTCCTTTGGCTTATTAAAGATATCTAACTTTGTAATAGCATGGAGCGTAGATTGGTTATTAAGAACAGTAATGGTTTGTATGCCATCTACCTTACTATACTTAGTGAAGTATTAGTTAGGAGAGTAGTCTTTAATTTCTATATCTATAAGGAGCTGTTCGGCCTTATTAACCTTACCCTTAAGATCTTTTACGCCTTTATATTAAACTAGGAAGCTTTAGAAGTAGGCCGCAGTAACCTTATAATTTCCAACGTTTCTTATACTCTAGCAAAACTTGTTATATGCCTCCTTTCGCTTATTAAGAGAATGCCTAGTTAACTAGTAATTCGGTTTTTTATAAACATAGCACTTCTTCTAATAATTACTTCGGAATAAACCTCTATAAGGACCTCCACCTTTGCCTTATAGTTATTAATTATACCCTCTACCATATTGCCTACCACGGCCACTATATGTTCAATTAGTCCAGTTATAATTGTATTAGTTAGGTGGGTTAATTAAAGTAGGTTAAAGTTAGGCGTTAAATTGCTGTACTTCTTAAGAGTGTAGAGCGGTGCTAATAGAAGATCTTAATTAAGTACACACTCCTTTATAAGTATTTGCAGGATTAAAGAGAGTAAGGTTGCATTCTTTAACGCCTTAGTATGCGCTAATAACTTAATTATATAGGCTGAAATCCTCTTAATATAATTTGGATAAACTACGCTGAATCGTCTAAAGTTAATTAAAGAGCTTTTGAAGACAATTAAGCCAAGGGACACCTGGGTTTGTAGCAATAATCCTTAGGAAGGTAGTCTCTCTCCATTCTAATATATACTGCTACTTATTCTCTTCTGTTTTGAAGTGGTATTTTAACTTATATATTATGCGGTCAAAATCGTATTTTTTTCCTGCTAAATGATTATAATAGAAGGTACTAGCTTGACCCTTAAGCATAACGGAATAGGCGTTATGGTATTAATTAGACTCTATTCCTACCTTCTAGCAACAGTTGTAGAAGATGCGTAGTTTTAAATTAAGAATATTATATAATTCCCCGCTAAACTTCTTTTTCTAATCTGAATAGAGCTTTATAAGCTCTGTAAGCAATTTTAAACTGCCTCCAATTTGAGATTAAGATAGAGGAGGTAGAAGTTGTATTATAGGCTGCAGTGGGGATATAGGTCTAGTTAGTAGGGTCTAAAGGCTATTAGATCGCAAAGTAGGGGGATCTTATACTTGCTAAAGGGCAGTAGTTGAAGTTGTAGGTTAAATTAGTTAATATAGGGGAGTTAAAGACGGAGGTAGAAGCGTCTCTGGTGGTGTATTACTTAGGTTCTATTGTGAATTAAGCTTCCTTATAGTGCGTAGTTGGTGCTTAATCTCTTATAGAGTCTATTTGTGCTCTTCTTTTGCATTAATAACTTGCTCCTAAATGTTATCTCCAATAACACCCCTATCTATAGGTACAAACACTCTATTCTCCTATAGGAAGTTACGGAAGTCCTATATAATATCCTTGTTTGTAGGAGCCTATATTTCCTTTATCTATCTAACAAAGTCCTCCTTTATATAGTACCATAGTATGGTGTTATTATATTTGCTGTCTTTGTAGTGTACTATACAGTATAATAAGAATCCGTTTAAGTCTTGTTAATTAACATCTTTAGGATTAATTATGGCGGTTTTCTATATCTCTAGGTTAATGTCGTCCTTATACTTCTTTAGGTAGGTTAACGCCATAATAGCTGTTATTAAAGATTGTTTAACGCGTTTTGATAAAAATTAAGGGAAATAAAGGTTGTTTGACGTGTAGTTGGGTAGTAATTGTGATCCTATGGTCTGTAAAGGTATACCAAAGGTATTAAGATGGTTGTTTTAACGCGTTTTAGACATTGACTTAGGACCCTAGGTTTAGTAACACTTTTAACCTAAAGTACTTAACCAAATCTTTATAAATGTGGTTGTTCTACATAATAGACGTAACTTAGTATCTCCTAGTACTTAGTAACACTTCTGTTACTAGTTTTCCGCAAGTCTAAGGTAGTATAGTATCGCCGGGATCTATTCCATATGAGTGTATATGGCACCCCTATACGAGACTGTCTCTTCTATTTGAAAACCTAGCTGCTCTGTGGTTAACTGTGTATTTAACCACTAATTAGTGTTGGCCACACAGGGTGACTCACCAATAGCGACTACTTGAGTAGGTTACAATGATATTGGTTAATATGCTTAATGATCTAGAAAATGAGGAAGGGTAAGGAACCTAAGGTTCCTTACCATGCTAGTGCCGCGGCGACACGTAACAACCACGTGCCTTATTCCCGACAAATACTGTTTATATTACTATATTAACTAATAGATCCCTTAGTAGAGACTAAGGAGGCGTATTAAAGCACCTCTAGCTCCCTATAAGGAAGAAGAAAAGAAAAGGTATAGAAAAGGGGTTATTTATAGATGGGAGGAGGCCTATAAAAGGAGTAGTAGTAAGGTTAAGGCGCCTTAGTTACTGTAGGTAGCATTATCTTATTAAGAGGGCCTACTGTAGTAACCAAATAGGGTTAATTTAGAAGTAATATATATTCTTAAAGGTTACGTAACTTATTATATAAGCAACATTTCCGCCCTAAAAAAAATCTAAAAAAATCTAAAAATTAATTAACGCTATAGATAGTAGTAATATTAATCCGGCAATACTACTAATTCTCCTTATATACTATTATATATATATCTAATAGCTCTAAAGGCGATAAGAAGGTAGAACAGATAGGGGGGTTAAAATTTAGATAAATTGGACTTTATAGTTAAGTTATTTAAAAGTTAAGAAACTAAAATAAATATTACATTCTCCACTTACCTTTAAGCTAGTATATAATTTCCTATTTAGGAAAAGTCGTTTATAAGTAGTTGCTATTGCCTCTATATAAAATCTTTCTATTATGCCTCCTTAGCCTTACTCATAGATAACTAAAATCGTTTCTTATTAAATTGTAAGGGGACTTTATAGACAGGGGGCTATAAGGACACGATTATAGAATAGGATAGATTAGTGAGAGAGACAAATCCTTAAGGAGGTAAGGCCTCTGGGATTGTAGAGACTATATACTATAGGCACGTGCCTCTGGCACGTAACTAGCGACCATTTAAGGGGCGTCTAGAGGTTGTCCTAAGGGCAACCCAAGGTGTCCGCAATAATATCCCTTATATTGCCCCCCCCTTCTTGCGGTCGGCCCCTAATCGCTATTACCTTATAGTAGGGAGATTATAAGGGCTTGTCCCAGAAGGGGTTTAGAGAGATATTAGGGAGATATTAGTATACTACTGTATATCATCTATCTATCTAACCCCTGCTTTAAACTCCTAAAAACCTTAATAAAGAAAAAACATAACTGGAGAAAAGATGTAAGGATTGCTAGGAGACCCTTTGGAAGCCTGCTAGAAATATGCTAGTAACTACCTAGGCTAACCTAAGGATTTTTATACAACTCTACTTCTAAGCCTTTATGCCGGTCTATAATTAATTGCAAGTATTATAGGCAATTTGGTGTTCCTAATATGGTTCTATAAAACCTTTAGTATAAGATTTAACATATAAAGCCTTGGCTTGCCGTCGTCTTTAACTTTTAAGATATTAATCTATAATCTTTTCTCATTCTTATAGTCCTGTATTGTATTTTGGCGTAGCTCTACTACCTAGTAAATAGGAGGGATACTTTATAATAGCGCCTCTAGCTATTATACGATTATTAAAAACGTTTATAACGTTATTCTTTTAATACTATAGTATCATTTAGGTATAATTTAACCTATATATGTCTTTAATTAACGTCTTAATTGCCTTCTCTAGCCGCGTAATCAGTTTTTATAAGGAAGTAATAGCTAAATAGCTTATACGCGTGTTTCCTTTCTTCTAAATTACGCTATTATAACAGAGTTATATTGGCAAGATTACGGCTATATACTGGAAGGGTATTAGAAAGTAAAGTATAGAGATACTTTGCTTATTAAGCTTGGTCCTTTTCCTTAATACCTTACTTCCCATTATTAGCCTTTATCTAATTTTAGATGTATCTTTAATATATTATTAAGATTTTCTTTTTTTCCATTATTAATTTAATATACCTCTTTGTTCTCCTATTAACTGCTCTTTTAATCTAATTCCATAGCGTATTCTGGCCCTACCGCTATATATAGAACCCTAACCTCCGCTAACCCATAACTAGTGCTAGTCCTACCTAAATGACTTTGTATATATGTCCTTAAAAGACTAGAAATCTAATAAGAAGATTCTAGATACTTGTAATAAGACCTATTATATAAGGTCTAACACCTTCAGTCCTTATAATTAATGCATGCGTACTAAGAGCGGTAGTTACGTTAAGGTAAGCTTTCCTATCTTTAATAGGTTTCTATTGCTGACTTTAGGCTTTAATATAGCCTAGGCCTAAGTGGCGACAATCCTTTAATGTCCTTAACTACTATATCGCCTAGGCTCTCTCTTATTCTAGCGCCAATACTAAACATCTAGGTTAAATTTAAGACTATGCCACAGCCATCTATACTGCCCATAATTCCTAGTAAGCTAGCTAGCAACACCTAATAAGGGAGCAAGGTTAGTATACTAAGGATAGAATAAAGGATAGGGGTAATAAGAAGAAGGTTGTTATCTACTATAAAAAGGAGTTTGCGTATGTGCGTTAAGTTTTAAAAGAGCACAATATAATGCAGTATTAGGTAGGTTACCCTTTGGGTACCTAGTAGATAGGTAACTAATAATTACCATAGTAAGGTCTTGGTGGTTCTAGTCTTTACCAGCCAGCCAACATCTCTATTTATTCTGGGCTTAAGCGTGTCTTTATTAACTATAAGCTTACGCCTTAAGAACTTTATTAGTACTAGTTTGGGCCTAATATTAGTGTTAAGCGTTTAAGGATCTCTGCTCCATCTACACCTTATTGGCTTGCCCCCGTTTTTATGCCTACCTATACTCCTACTAAGGGATCTAGATCTAGATCTTATTCCCATTAGCTATCACTTAGTAGGCTAATAGATACTAATCCTATACCTGGGGATAAGGTATAGTAGCTTTCAATTTAAGCATTTAGGATTAATTTTTATATATAGTAGCAATTAGGAAGGCCTTATAAGGCATTTAGGAAGGCATAGGAACACTGTTCCTAATATAGACTAATAAATAGGAATGCAATTCTAGCAAAATACCCTATTAATTATATACTATGTATATAAAAAGGCTAAGGACCCGTCCTGCCTTAGGCCGTAGCCCTAATTAATCCTTATAGTTTTTAGAGCTTATCTATTCCATATCTAATTTAACCTATTTACTCTTTAGGGCCTCTCTTAGCCTACTACAAGCTTTCTTTATAGGTTGCGATAACACCATAGTATTAAAGCACTTTCTATAATTTACAGATTGCGGACCTTAGTCCTAATATTCTTTTAGAATATCTTTACAATAATTAAGGTAATCCTCTAGTTCCTATATAGAGTCCTTAGCGGGCCAGCCTAGCTATTTAACTTTATATTAAAGCTTGTTCTTAACAGACTTATACATAGTATAGCTTTAACCTTGTACCACTCGCCCACTACTTTAGGGTGTTTAATTGGGCCTAGACAGAAGTTCTTTTCCAGTAGTAGTCTGTGCTATAACTCTAGTAGATTTATATAAAATACTGGATGTATGTAAGCTATAGATGGGGGTAGCTAGAGATAGTAGGCTAGCTTGCCAATTTGTTCCTTAATTTAGAAGGGACCTAGGTATCTTACATTAAGCTTCTTTAATAGTTAAATGGTCTTAATATTTGTTAAACGTAATAGAACCTCATCGCCTACGCCAAAATGCTTATCCTAGTGTTTACGGTTATACTAAAGTCTCTACTGCTTTTACGCATCTCGTAGGCTCTACTTTGCATACTTCTATTACTCCTCCTATTCCTTAAGGTACCCTTATACCCTTTAGTAGATGTCCTTAGACTTCCCAGTAGGATCCTATAATTAATTATGCGGCCTTAGCCAGTGATTACTAGGTATACTATTAAATCCTAATAGTTAGACGCTATAGGCAATCTAGATTAGTGCAAACTAATGCAATAAATATTGCTTTAAGTTATAAGCGTACTCTATGTACAGAAGTAGCTTATACCAATTGTCTTACTAGTAGTTTAAATATATTTGTAGATAAGACTCCAGTTCCTAGTTCTGGCATTCCGTTTACCCATCTATCTATAGATAAAAAGCTGTACTATAGCGGTGGTCTATATTTAAATAAAAGCATAGATCCGACTAGTACTGGCTTATAAAGACGCTGCCTCTATTAGTAATAATAGAGTGCGGCTAATCTACTTTAAGAAAGCATTTCTCCTTAATTAGGCTGGTAAGCGCTTATGTATTAATTGTCTTGTTAACAGAAAGGTATTAGACGTACTTTAAAAACCTATTAATAAGTACCAGGACTAAATCGTATATTTATCCTTGCTTATTCTTTAATGGTGGAAGATCCGTAATAAAATCTATAGTATAATATCACCATAGTTTGCTAGTGGGAGGAACCAATTTAAGTAGACCCCATAGCTTATGCCTTCAGATTTTATATATTAATACTTCTTACAGTAGCTAATATACTCCTTTGCTTCCTACTTAAGCTTTAGCTAATAGTATTTGCGTTAAAGTAATTCCACTATCTTAACTTAACCATAGTGGCCGCCTAGAGGATCATTGTAATTCTTTATAAGAATTTTCTATTATAGATTTGCTTCTTATAATACCTAAACCTTGCCATTTTTACGTAGTAGGCCCATTAGGTCTAGTTCCTAATTTTAGCACCTTATAGTTTCCTTTCTATTATGTTTCTGGTCTACTTCTACATTAAAGATGGCATAGAAGGCATCCCTTTATTGCACCTTATAGATAAGATCTATTAACCTTTTAGATGGTTCCTAGGTAAAAGCTGTTTTGCCTTATACTGCTCTAAGTATAAGACTAGATAGTACTATAGATCTTGCAACTTCTTAGTGCGCGTATATTAGGAAGGCCGCTATAAGGTTAAAGTCCTTTGGTCTTTATAGGGCTCTAGGTTCCAATTGCTTTATAGCTTTGCTTTTAGTTTAAGGGGATAGCTCAGTAATTAAGGGTGGTGTATTACTAGGTTTTAAACTTGTATTAGGGACGTTCTATCTAGGTATCTTTAAACCCTTATTAGCCACGGACCGGGTACTAGCTGGAATGTTAGTAAAAGCCAATAGGGTTTGCACCGCCTAAGACTTAGTACTTAGTGTAACAGTGTAGTGTGGGTAAATTGAATGAGCAACTTTATTGTAAATCTATGGAAATCAGGTGGTATATATACATAAAAGGTGTAGACAATAAAGGGGTAATTGACCGAGTCGGTGAGCGAGTCAGTGAGCGAGTCAAGGTAATACATAGGTGAAACAGTGGTGGTTTGGCAGGGTACTGTAGTTGGTTACATACCCCCCTAGATTTGACGGTGTAGTTAAAGCTGTAGAAAACAAATAAAGGTAAAAACTGTACTAAAAAAGGTAATTTAGATACAATATTAGGAGTGGTATAGGTTAGGGTAATAGTAAGGCCGTTGGCTGTGTTACTCGTAGGGCTTCTGGTGACGTTGTAGACGTCGTATTTAATGACGTTGCGGTTGTCGCAACTGGTGCCGATATAGGCTGGTGCCGTTGTAGGCTAGACTGGTGCCAATGTAGGCCAGTGCCGTTGTAGGCTGGATAGAAATTCCTTCAGTTGAATCCGAGATATCGTCTTAAAGTCCTTGTGATATAGTAATTTGATCTGCACTTAAGGCAGTTGTTTAATCTGTGCTTAAGGTAGTTATTTAATCTGTAATTAAGGTGTCACGGCTAGCTTTCCGTGGGAGCGATCCGATAGATCAAGCAACAATAAGGGGCTATATTATGAATAGACTAAGGTAAGGGCTCAAAGAAAGGGGCGCGGTAGACGACTATGTACATATTCGGTCGTCGGGGCAACGTTAGGGCAACGTTGGGGCAACGTTGATCCGTGACCGACAACGCCTCAATAATAGCTATGTAGACGAACCGTCACATCACCCCCCTTTAAGCCAGGAGGATCGCCCTCGATCCTCGTAGTCAGGCTCTCCTTGTCCGTCTTGCCCTTCCGTCCTTCTCTGCTTTATTGTCTTCCTCCGAGGGCTCTAGATCTACGTCCTTGTGATACACCTCTAGCCATTGCAGCAGCCATACAGGTGGTCCGGCATTATGGGGTCTCTCGTCATAGAACGTCTTAATCTTATAGGGGGCGCCGATAAAGCCGTCTGCGTTATACCAGGTGTCGTCTAGGTCGTGGCCTACCCAGTTAACCTTATACTGTAGCCTTCTGTGGTAGGTTCTACTAGCAAGGATCTTATTAATCTCGTACTCCAGCTCGCTATTAATTAGAACTGGCTCCTCTAGCTCCCTATTTTAGCCCGGTAGGGGGTTATCTAGGTCCTTTTATAGTTAATCGGCATAGAAGACGTTTAACATCTTCATATTTGGGGGTAGGTCGATAATATACAAGTGTCCTTTCATGCCTAGAATCTTATAGGACCCTGCGAGCTGTCTATCTAGCTTAATACTTGGTCGGTTGGTAGCCCAGCCCTTCCTAGTAACGTATACTTAATCACCTACTCCGAAGTCTAGTTTACGACGGTGCCTATTAGCTTGCCTTATCTGCCGCTCTTAGGCCTTTGCTAGGTTGTCTCTTGCCTATTTAACTGCGTCCTAGGTTCTATATGCAAAAGCCTGAGCTTCTTATCGTGTTAGCTTCTTACAAGGTGTTAAGGTTGCTCGTATATGTTCCTCCCAGTTAAAGTAAAGCCTTGGCTTAAATCCTAGCTCTAGCTCGTATAGTGCAAAGCCAGTGGATTTATGCGGTAAGATTGCTTATATAAAGTCCATATAGGGGAGGAGCTCTGACTAATTGTCCTAGTAGTGGTTGATAAAGGGCCTTAAGCGTTGGTCAATGTACTGGTTTAGTACCTCTGTATTACTATTAGTTTATAGGTAACCGGATATAGAGAGCTTTTACTTAACGCTAGTTAGTTTATATAGCTCGTCTATAAAGGCTAAGATAAATTAGGGTCCTTAATCTAATATAGCCATCTCTAGGAGGCCGTATACGCGCCAGACGTGTTGGTAGTATAGGTTTGCTGCGTTAGCTGCGGTAGCAGTTTTATAGTAGGGTAGTGAGAAGGCTCTCTTGCCTAGTCAATTAATGACTATAAAGACGTTGTTGAAGCCCTTTTTATCCGTTAGGAAGAACTTAAAATCAAAAGAGATGTACTGCCAGCAGCGTTCACCAATTAGTAGGGGGTGCAGCAGGCCTAGGGTTTTGTCCTAAGGTATATAGGTCCTCCTACAGGCCCTACAGTTTCTTACGTAGGTATCGCAGTCTGAGGGTAGTCCTGGCCAATAGTATTAGTCTGCTATAAGTTTCCTAGTCTTCGTCTTGCCTGGGTAAGCGGTTACCTAGCGAGAGTGTACCTCTACAATAAGGTAGGTACGGAGGCAGTTAGTATTAGGGACCATTAGCTTGCCGAAGCGGGTTAGTAGCCCTCCTTAGAGTTTCTAGCCCTTCCGGTCTTGCTTAGCTAGCTAACGTAGCCCTACTAGCGACTTACTAGTTCGATTGGCCTGGAGGACCTAATTAACCAGCTTATACGGTTCCCATTCGCGATTTGCTGCCACTGGGGGGTCCCTAGAGGTTTCCTCTAGTGTAGCAATTATAAGGGCGGGGTTAATCAAGTACATAGTGTGTGCGGCTACGTCCTTCTCTTTCTGCGTCTTCAGGTCCTCTTGCTTTTGTGATAGGGTATTAGCCACTATATTCGCCGTGCCTGGCCTATAGGTAATCCGCACATGGAAATCAGCTAGTAGTGTGGTGGGGTAAAATGTCCTATGCTTAGTGTCTTGGCATTTTCCTGTATATATTGAGCCTTCGGCTTCCCTCCTTCTTGGAGATCACGAACCTACTGGAATATATTCTTTTCTTTCTTTATTACCGACAGAGAGATAGACAGACAGACTAACTGACTGACTGACTGATAGATAGATAGTACCGTGACTTTCCTATCTGAGAGACACCGTACCCTACTATATATTATTTAGCATTCTACGTGGGGATGACGGCAAGCTCTTTGGATTAGAAGTCTAGTGCTATATATACAGAAGACACGCAGGAATATACTATAACTGCTGAAGAACCGCTAGCTGTAGAAGAATAACTAACTGCAGAAGAACTGATAGATGAGACGGCAGAACTAGAGAACTAGAGAACTAGGCAGTATCGGACAGTAAGGGGAACCAAGCAGACCCTAAACAGAAAGACAGCGGAAAAGACGGACAGCTAGACTTAATGTATAGGCCAAAGAGTGGCAATAGGAAGCAAAATGGTGTAGGTTAAAAGGTCTCGGGAGTTAGGTTTGGTGCCCGTACTTAGAAATTTGGCGTTAAGTAAACTAGTGAGCCAATTAGATAACTACTAGCAGTCAAAATCTCGCCACCTGTACGCGCACGAGTATGGCCAGAATGTTATTGAAGATATAGAGACGATAAGCCAAGGGCTAATTAGTTAGATGGAAACGAGATCTAAGATATCTGGCAGCAAAGGAAGCTAGCGCTGCCCTTTAAGAATAGAGACAATACCAAGCAAGGCCATAAGCATATGAGATTAAATCTGCCTTTGAAAGCTTTCTATTCTGGCTTAGCTTTATCCTCTTTTAAGTTATCTGGATTATATCAGCAGCGGCCCTAGAGGCACTCCGTAAGGACCTACTATATGGAACGACAGTAGGCCAAAACAGATGGACGTATTGAGACCTGGCAGTAGTAGAAGATAAAGATTCCGTGCTCTCCCAGGAAGACCTCCCCTTAGGCATTAAGAAGCAGGCGCCTTCCGTTAGGGACATAGCTGTACAAGTAAACCAGCCGAAGCATACACCTATCAATGTCCTGCCAGGACAGTTATCTGGGACATCCTCTGTTAAGACTACGGCCATACAAACAGACCTACCGTAGCGTTTACCTGTGACACCTAGAACTGATGACCCTTAGCAAACAAAGGATAAAAGCCGTAAAAATTACCTGTAAGCTTCTAAGGAAGCTCTAGATGCACCTAATAACTAACAGTCAACGGCTTAAGATAAGGTCTACGTCATGGTCCAGCCTATACCAGCCCTAGGAACTACTAGGACTCCTTACTTTATAGGGCAGAATGTATTACAGTTTATTAAACGGTACAAGCGGCTATGCACCCGACATCGTGTAACGAGTACGAAGAAGCGCCAGGGCCTTCCAGAGTACTGTAATTACTGGATAGGGATATAGATCTAAAGCTTGCCTAAATTCACAGCTGGCAATTAGATGGAGCTTGTAAGAAAGCTTAGGGTAGAATACCAAGCAAACAACTACTATTAATATATGGAGACAAGAGACTTTATAGAAGCTTTTATTCAAAAATCTACAGAACAGCTAGGCGAATTATGTTACTATATACAGGACTTTACTACTATCTTAGCTAAAGCGGTAGCCGCAGGAAACCTTACTGAGCAAGAAAAGGGGTGGTTGTTTATACAAGGACTTCCTGTTAAATACCACAGGCATATAATAGAATAAACAGGAGCCGTAGCAGACGAGCCTAGCACCCTTATGTTTAAAAGACTAAAGGAGGCCGTAGAGTTAAGGATAGTGGCTGTAGAGGGCGCTAAGCAAATAGATATTCTTCTAGAAGAAGACGCCCTGAATGTCCAGCTTATACAGGAGCTACGGCAGCAAAGGGATAAGCTTGACCGTAGGAGAGAAGGAAGGCTTCTGAACTTAGGTGTACACAAAGAAGCCCTAATACAGCAGTAGTTACCCTCTACTATAGACTAAGAAATGGATGAAATGCTAAGCTAATTAAGGAGTTTAAAACTAACTAAGACGGAGCTTACGGCAGCTGTATAGTTAATGCCATTCCTTAACTAAATCCGGATAGACCTAAGGAAGTTCATAACACTGCTAGATTAGGCTACAGTTTAAGGCTTAGCACAAGGATATAAAGACTAGTAGAAAAGCAGCCAAGCTCCCTTTATCCTATAAGGCTGTTAATCTCCGTAAGACTTTTAACCTCTGTAAGACTTTTAATATCCGCACAATTTTTAATATCCGCAAGATTCCACTGCCTTTGGACGGCCGCAGCAGAATATATAAGGTTAGTAAGGTACGCAAGGACAAGGCCTATAGACCTATTTTAGATACGGAGAAGGTTACTGTTTTACCTAGTATAAATGCCAAGGGTTTAAGGATCTTGTTTAGTAAGGATTTATATATCTATCTAATTAAGGAAGACTAGTAGCTGGGATATATAAATGACCTGGACCAGTACTTCCGTGGCTCGGCAATAAAGGATGGCTAGAAGGTATTAAGAACTGGCTCCGTATATACTAGGGAATAGACCTAGGCAGGCCAAAGAAAGAATAGACGTAGTAGTAGGCCCCTATATTACAAACTAATTTTACTGCTTTCCATAACGGAGTAGTGCTAAAGAATAGTGATAAAATGCGTATAAACTGGGAGGACTACTATTAAGTACGGCCTATAGACTTAGTAGTAACGCCCAGCTAGTAATGTCCGCAGACTTACCTAATCCCTAGAGACAGCCGTATAACTAGGATAACCGTTAAGCCGCAAGCTCTGCTGTAGGAGAAGAATGTATGACTAGGAAAATGCATCCAGATTATATCACGGCCTATAGATAAGATAGTAGAGGCTAGAAAGAAGAATAAATCTTCTAATCCTTAGAGACAGTCTTAGAGATAGATACTTAACCAGGCCAGCTATTAACCCGTAGGCTCTATAGTAGGTGTAGGGTGTTTAACTAGGGGATAGTTAAGTTTTAAGGTGGGGGAGGGGACGTAGGTGACGTATAAAAGATTTCTATTTATCTGCTTAATTACTGTATTTCCTAAAGCTCCTTTCTTGTTTACTTTCTTGATTATAATGAGACGCGTTAGTTGCAACAACCTGCTGTAAAGATGTTAGTTCAGCTTACCGCCTATTAACGAGCTAATAGCGATTTTTTATCCTAGGGACGGAAAATCCTAATTGGTCCATTTAGTAATAGAGCTGGTAGAACTCTATACCGCCCCTAGAATTCGATAATACGCTAGCTATAGGATGAGAACGGCACTAGGAGCCTTAGTTAATTATATAGATACAGAGCTGATTATACAATGCAGAGCTAGATGCAGAGCTATACGCAAAGCCTTAATTAAACGACTGCGCGGAAGCTATGGTTAGTTAAAGAACCGAATTAAGCCAGAGCCTTAATATCAGTATATCACCATCACTGAATTAAGTTAATCAAATGTCGTTAGATTAGAGCCTTTAACCAGGCCAACCTTATTTCTTATTTAAACAATAACTAATTGCAGCATGACTATCACTACTATTTGAGTTCAGTACTGCGCTAGCTGCACAATAAGAACGGACACTGCGGTAAGGAAGGGATCTGTATAAAAGTAATAATATAATATCAGTGATTAAGTACCGCGGAAACGGCAAAGCAGTATATAAAGAGGTAGTGATAAAGATGCTCTATAAGAGATTGTATATAGGACACAGCTGACCACAATAAGCCTAAACTATCCTTATACAACCGAAGACAGGACTAAGCTGTATTAGGATAAACTAGTAAAGGATCTTGTTAAGGATTATAAGGAGAACAGGATTTGGATATATAGGAGCTAGTGCTTTTCCTTAAGAGGTTGTCTTAACAAAGGACTGCATTGTGGATATAAGGGCAAGGGATATATAACAAAGGCAGTCACAACAACCAAGAAGCTGACACCAGATAATATTAAGGACGACTTAGGCGAAACATAGAGCCAGCAGGACAGCAATTAAGAGACTAAAAGTAGAAGATAATCCTAAGAAGGCTCTTAAGCTGGAAGAAGATCAAGGATACGCGAGCGTACTGCCAACAGCTGGGGTAAAGAAGCAGTCGCAAAAGCCTAAGGATGCGCTAAAGAAGCTAAGAGCAAAGACGGTTCTAAAAGGAAAGAAAGCAGCTATTAAGGACGTCTTACAAGGGCACTAGGCCTGTAGTAATGGTTCAGAGGAAGCTGCCGTTAGTGCTTGCGAAGGAGGAAGTCTTAGGACAGGTCTCTGGATTGGACGTCTGGTGGACACTAAGAGCCTCAATCGACTACAAATGTAGAGCTTTGACTAAACGGCTACACAGCCAGAGTCTTGATCGACTATCCGTAGGTATAGAGCCTATGGATATAGAGCCTTAATGGAATGTTAACGGATTTAAAAGCTTTGATTAAGTATGCGATGATGCAAAGCCCAGGTTGTACGTATAATAGAAGACGCCTTGAGTTAAGCCAGAGCCTTAGTTAAATCTTAATCAGTTAGACGCTGCCTCTATAGTTAAGTTGGATTAGCTAGAGCTTTTAGTCGGGCCGACCTAATACCCTGTTTAAACGTCAGTTGATTATACGTTGTTACGGTCAAATTAAATCAGTTACCATCACTATTAGATGTCTTCGATCAGTAGTTAAAGGTCCTATAATAGCAGACAGACAGCCTCTGCAGGAACCTCTCCCTTTAACCCTCCTTTATTGATCAATTGCCGCCCGTCTTAACGCCTACGGACTGGTTAACCAGAACGGTCTTTCCTATAGACGCAGATACGGATCTCTACACGGAGTCTTACACGGAGTCGTACGCAGAGTCTACGGATATGGAGCATATAGGTGTAGAGCCTTAATTGGACAACAGTACGGCAGCTTAACTGGACGCCTATATATGCGAAGCCTTAATTAAACGGCAGATGCGGAGCCTTGACTAATTGTACGCCTACACGGAGGTTTTAATTAATTGTCTACAGATACAGAACCTTGGTCATATATGCAGCTGAAAACACCTTAAGTCAAGCCAGGGCCTTATTAAATCTTAATTAGCTGAACGCCGTCTCCGCATTTAAATCAGGATAGTTAGAACTTTCAACCGGGCTGACTTTCTACCTTAATCAAATAACCGAACGATTAGTTGCAGCACGTCGTCACCGACCAATTAGATAGTCTTCGGCCAGCAGTTAAAGCACGCACGCAGACACGGACGCAGACACGGATGTAGAATATGCAATGCAGAGCTACTGATGCACAGCTAGATACACAGTCAGATGCAGAGCTAGATGTAGAGTCTTGATATTAAACGACCAGCTGAACGACCAAATTAAGCTAGAGTCTCTGCTATTTTAATCAACTGCCCTACTGCTGCCGCCGCTATTCTGTCTGACTGCTTTATCCCTACTATTTTAACCAACTGCTTTGTCTCTACTATTCTAGATCTGTACCGTTGCTAGATCTAATTACTGCCGGATCTATTGGATTTATTATGCAGTTCCGCCTAACTGTTCTGACTAACCTGTTTTGTTCTACTGTTTCCACTAACTGCTACTCTAACTGACTACCGCCGATTGATTGTTCTACTGCTACTGCTACTGCTACTACTACTGCTACTACTGTTCTAACCAGCTATTCTACTGCTGCTGTTTAGCCGTTCTGTTCCGTTGTTCCAATTATTCTGCCGCTACTGCCTTAACTAACTGCTACTGACCGTTCCGCTTCTACTAAGTGTTCTGCTATTAAAAGTTCTGCTGTTAGATGTCCTGCTGCTTACTAACTGTTACTGAGTTCTTTTACCGAGTGTTCTACCACTAACTGTTTTGTTTTATTTTACTGCGCTAAATGTCTACTTTTACTACTGCTTCTACCACCGTTACTGTTACTGCTATTACTGCCGCCGTTATTATTTCTGGTTTACTGTTCTGGTTACTAGTAGGAAGATTGGATCTTAGCTATGGATAACAGAAGGATATTATGGAATAGTTCTATAGGGCTGTAACGGCTGCAGAATTACGCTTTTGACTAGTACCGCTAGTAGGTGTAGTATATAGGCGATTAGGGCGGCTAGTACATACATTTATACTTTTAACCAGTGACGCTGGTGGGTATGGTGTATAGGCAACTAGTATGGCTAATAGGTGTATTTATTTTAGTGCGTGTCTAATAGGCATCTTACTAGGAGAAAGAGATTTCCTGTGTTTTATTTTGTGCTTTCCTTTTTCTATTCTGTTTTTGCTTTACTTTTGTTTGGCTATTCTTCTATGGTATAGAACGTTAGGGGACAACGTTCTTGGTGGGGGAGGTATATAGTGGGGTAAAATGTCCCATGCTTAGTGTCTTGGCATTTTTCTGTATATATTGAGCCTTCGGCTTCCCTCCTTCTTGGAGATTACGAACCTACTAGAATACATTCTTTTCTTTCTTTATTACTGATAGAGAGACAGACTGATTGACTAACTGACTGACTGACTGATAGATAGATAGTACCGTGACTTTCCTATTTGAGAGACACTGTATTAGTGATGGAATTGGACTAGACTGGAGTGGATTTGAGCTCAAATCCACTCCATCCAGGTGGTAAATTATTTGACTCTAGGAGCTCCACGGAGCTCCACTATATTTATATACTATATTTAGAAAATCTTGGCATAAGTATAGTGTTGTAAAAGGAAGCGTAGATATAGAATAACTTATTAAAGGCTACCTATATTATGCCTTACTAATAACCTCAACCTTACAGTTAATCTTAATAGCTGTATATTGCTTATCTAGCTCCTCTTCCTCTTTATTAATTATATCTTCCACCTGAGCGGAGACCTCTGCGGTAACCACGGTAGCAAGTTGAACCTTGGCAGCTTCCTTAAGCGACATCCTTTTGCAAGTCTCTTCTACCATCTTATCTACTTCCTTATTGTCAAATGTACCTTTTGGCGGTGGCCCGTATGAGTGCTGAAGAACCTCATTTGCCTTAATAATATCTATTTGTAATCGGGAACGTCGGTCCTTAAGAAGAATCTTACAGCTGCTGAAAAGCCGCTCGCATTCGTCGCTTATGGGAGGTACGGCCAAGATATTAAGCGCAAATTAAGCAAGATTAGGCTGGCTCTCGTAGCAATCTAGCCAGTATTATATAATGTTAAAGTGTTGGTCCTTAGTAAGAAGTACGCGGTTAGTAGCAAGATACTCTTTAAAGCGATTAATTGGTAGCAAGTTGTTAGATTTGGGGTAAGTGGTTTTAAGGCATTTATAAGCTTGGGCAGAGGTATATAACTTCTCTCTTTTAACTGGTGGCTGCGGAGTTCCTAGTGTAGCTAAAGGTGATAGCAGTAGGAAGGTTTTGCCTTTATATTTAAGCTAGAGCTCTCTTACTACCTCCTCTGCTTTTAAGATCCAAGCCGCCTTCTTATTGTGCTATGCCCATTAATCATAAAACCACTACATCTTAAGTATAGGGTTAAGAATGATTGCTGCATAGTAAGCTGCTGTATTATTAGTCTTAACATAATACTTCTCGCACTTCTGCCAGGCAGCCTCTATATAGGCGGCTAAGTAGCGGTAACCTTGCACTTTGGCCTTCTTCTTTAATTGCTTTGAGAGCTTAATAAACTTATGCTTTATACTTTTAAGCTTAAGCAAAAGCTAATCTAGGGTTTGGAAATGGTTAGTAAGGTTAGTATGCTTGCCTTCTACTATAATAGTAGCCTTATAGAACGTCTCTAGGTGATTATATAGGTGTTTAAGTTGTTTCCAATAATGCTCTCGTAGTAGGTCTTTCTTGGAAAGCTGCTTTGTACTTACCACTAGGTGGTAGCTACTACAGAACTTTGTGATACATTCCTTACAGTTTAGAAAGCGTAATATAGCTGAGAATAATAAGTTCCAACGTGTCTGGTTATTTTAAATAAGCTGGCAGGTGGTTAGTATAGGTATGCAAGAGAGTTAATTTTCCTCTGGAAGAAATAAAATCCGGCGCTAAGCTCTATGAAAATCGCCAAAACTCAACACCAAAGCTCTATATAAGATTTTATTGCTTACCTCTAAGCCATCAAATTCTGCTAATAGGCCTCCCATTTTTATCCTCTAAAAGAAATTACGGCGCTAAGGAGTTATACGAATGTATTATATAAGATTGTGAAGCATTCTAATGGCTCCGCGCTTTCTCTACAGCTCCTCAATCTTCTTAAAGTCTATTTCACAATAGGCAGTTGCCAGTTCCTTATAAACTCCCTCTACATTGCTTCCAATAATAAAGGCCTAGGCGCAAAGGTTTGTAATATAGCTAAAGCAATATAGTTGACGTCCTTTACAAATCTTTACTAATATATTTAGATACAGTGCACAAAGAATCGCGTTAATACACATATCGTTTAACTCTGTATTGTTGGCTATAAAATACCCAATGTTACCTATAATCCCATAGTCTTGAAATAGATCTATAAGGACGCCCGCTATATTCTTACTAGTGTGCTTACTAACAATTTTACGGAGCCCAAGAACTACATGGCGACGCTTGCCTTCTTCGCTAACGAAATGGCCTATGACACCAATAATTGCGTGTACATTTGGTGACGTCTACAAGTCAAAGGAAATTGATATTATGCTTTAGGCACTCTTAAGCTCTTGCCTTAATAACTCCTTCTATTGCTTAAACGATTTTATAACCCAACTGCGAATTATTTTTCCTACTTATGGAAGAAACTTTTAGAGCCTAGGGTAGAGAAAGAACAGTAGCTGTTAAAAGTAGGCGTTTTCAAATTGGAAGAAGGCAATATGGCAGCAAACAATCTATTAAATTAGGAGAGCTTTAAAGCTTTCAAAGTTACAATTTATATTAAGCGATCTGGCCTCCAGATACACCTTAATTGTTAGCTAATTTGGTTCTACTGGTTTCATAGAGAGAAGCTTGCCTATTGCCTTATCCAAGTGGTGATCTTGTATGAGGTGATCCATAGCAGTTATTCTTCCTAACAACACTACACAGAGCTCTTGCTTATACTTTGATCGCTTACAAAGATAACAGTAGTAGAATGTTCGGCGATCTATAGAGGATTTCAGCTAGATATCCTCACCCCACTTCTAAATAAGTAAGGATCGTTGCTTGGTGTTCTTTAGAGTTTTGGTAAGAGCTTTATACTGAATATATTGCTTCCCGTAGAGCTTAAACTCCTTAATCGTTTTTAACTCATCAGCTTTTAGGTTAAGGCTCTTAGGCGCAAGAATTACGTCGTTAGATACAGAAGGCAATTCAGCTAATAAATATCGCTCCATGGCGGTAGTAAGGAAAAGGATGAAGATTAAAGCGACAATGACAATGGGGGCAGGAGGAGACACTTATATATACCAGAGTTTTTAGATGTATAGCTTATACACCCAATTCTAAAATTAGATCCTATTATTAACGTCGTTAATTGGCTCTATCCTTAAGTTACACCTCCAAATCGGGTTAGAGAATTGGAGCTCCAAGAGCTCCGCAGCTTCAAATCCACTCTATCCAACCAATCAAATTGACAGGATCCAGTCCAGTCAAAATACGCCTCCACCATGGAGCTCCTGAATTAACCCAGTCCAATTCCATCACTGCACTGTACCCTACCACAGTAGGTCCACCTAGTAGGCCTACTATAGATTTAGCAGCCTTTTAGTTATAAAGTACTTAAGGGCTTAATGGTCTATAATTACTGTAAAGGGTATACGCTAGAGGCTAATAAGGTGACCTCGCCATTTCTATAGGCCTCTTATTACTGCTAGCATCTCTTTATCATAGATCTTATACCGCATCTCTTTAGGGGATATCGTCTTTAAGAAGAAGGCTACTGGCTTCTAGGTCCCATTATCTTATAGCTAGTTTAGTACCCTAGCTACTACTCCATCACTTATATTAGTCTCCACGCGGGTATCTTAGAATAGTAAGTAGTGCTTTATTACACCGCCTAATAGTATAAGGGCCTTAACTCACTTAAAGGCTTTAAGCTTCTCCTCCCCTAGTAGATACCACGCTCCCTTCTTTATAAGCTTACTAAGCGGTTGTGCAACTCAGCCGTAATCCTTTAAGAAGGCCTGGTAGAAGTTACAGAATCCTAGGAAGGATTGCACCCCTTTTATAGAAGTAGGGGGCTCCCAATCCTTAATTGTAGCTAGCTTGTTGGTGTCTATAGCAATCCCGTTAGTACTAATAATAAAACCTAGGAACTTTGTCTCCGTAACATTAAACTCGCTCTTCTTAATATCCGCCTATAGGCCTACCTCTCAAAGCCTTTATAGGATCTTTTTAACGTGGACTTTGTGCTCTAGCGGGTTATCTGAGTAGATAAGGATGTCGTCCATATAGGCTATACAGAAATCGTCCAGGTAGTCAAAAAGGACGTTATTAATAAATCTCTAGAAGGATGCGGGGCCGTTACACAGTCTAAAGGGTACGATGCGGTACTTATACGATCCGTACCTTATATAAAAGGTAGTTAACTCCTCTACCTCTTCCTTTAGCTATATATGGTAGAAAGCCTATTAAACATCTAGCTTAGTAAAGATTTTAGCTCTTAATAGCCTGGTTAACGTCTCCTTAATTAATGGTAGCGGGTAGCGGTCCTTCTTGGTAATTATATTAAGCTTTTAAAAGTTAACGTAGAATCGCCACCCCCCTTCTAGTTTCTTAGCAAATAGAACCGGAGCTGCAAAGGGTATATCGCTTAGTACAATAAACCCCTTCTATAGGTGCTCCTATAGGTAGACCTTAATAAGCTCTAGCTACTTTAGCGATATATTATATAGCGGGCTAGGAGCTAGATCGCGGCTGTTGCCTTTAAAAATAATATTATGGTCTACCCCCTCGCGATGCAGTAGTAGCGTATTGGATATAGCTTTTAAGAAATAGTTAGCGTATTCTTAGTAGGGCTGCAGTAGCTTTTTGTAGATAAGCCGGCGAAGTTCTTCCTTATCGTTAGGTAGAGCGTCTTGTGCCTTCTTATCCTCTATTAGTTGGTCTATCTTGTAGAGGCTAGTATATCCAATTACTATGTCCCTACGCTTCGCTCCTTATAGGAAGTTCCTCGCCTTAAGTAGCGCGATATCTGCTGCTTTAAACTCCCTAGCAGATAAAGGCCTCCTTACTCTTAGCTTTAATAGTAAAGCTAGCCTAGGGTGGAGCTGGTCTTTTATTTTCCTAATTATATCTTAGGTATTGATCTTCTAAGTATACCTATAGTTATATGGGGTCCGCTTAGCTTGCTTTAGCTTAGCCTATCCCTCCAGCTTAATTTTAGTAGAGGACTTCTTCTCTTAAAGTTCACTGATCGCGACTGTACGTTTAAGGATGCGTTGGGGGGTAGACTTAGACTCTTAATCTAGCAATACGTCTCTTTAATCTACATCTCTCTGGTAATCCTTGTTGATTAGTGGGGGTAGGAGCTCCTTTCTTGGTATAATTACATCCTGCCTACTATAGTAGTTCTTCTTGGTTCGCCATACTAAGACCTAGTATTTGCAATTAATAAGGGCCCTAGTCTTCTTAAACCACCTATAGCTAATAAGAAGATCGTGGCGGCCTATATTGCAGAATAGGAACCATATAGGGACTTATTAACCGTCCATAACTAGGTTCGCCTTAAAGAGCTATTTAATTATATCTGTCTGCTGATTATTATAGCTAGATATGGCAACTCCTTATCCTTTAATCTTATAGAGCTTTGGTTGCAGTTATTGCTTAATAATTAGCAGTAGCTTATGGTGTATAAAGGCCTCTCCGCCCGCACTAGAGTTAAGCAGGCTTACTATATTAAGAGCCACGCCGCCTAGCGCGATCCTGTATAGTGTTATAAGGGCTGCGCCTCCTAAGATCTCCTTTAGCTATATAGGCGCTGTATTAATTACTCCAATCTACTCTAGGTAGGAGACTTCTCCTAGAGCTACTTATTTTCTAACCCTGCCGAGTCAGTAACTATCTCGTACTCTTTGCTTTGGTTAATTGCTTTAGCTTCCATCTTCTTTGGCGCTGTATAGTTATTAAAGTAGTGTCCTTACTTGCTATAGTTAAAGCAGGTAACTGGCGCTTTTGTAGCTAGTGCTAGAGTTAGAGGCTGCTGGGAAGAGAGGGGGCCTTTGGTCTCTTTAGCGCCCCTAGTAGAAGCTCTCTTACTAGCCTAGGCTGCTCTGCGGTCACTTCGTTCCTTACCTATCTACTTTAGACCTTGGGCGTACTATTAGGCAGTCTTGTAATAGGCCTAGAAGCCACAGTCTTTATCTACCACCTTAACTTCCATTTGGACGCGTAGGCTGTTATAAAGCTTATTATAAAGCTCCTCTTTCCACTAATCTTATAGCATCCTTGAGATATTTGCTAGCTGTATAAAGTTAGATTGGAAATTGTTAAAGTCTCCTAGGTACGGCATTTTAAGGCTTTTAAGCTCCTGCTGGGCCTTAATGCGGCAATCTGGGTCTTTAAAGACGTTCTCTAGGAACTTAAGTACTTCTTTACTAGTAGGGTTGCGTTCCGCATCGCGCTCTGCCTCTAGGTAGGGTAAGAGGTAGTTATAAGCTTTGCCTCCTATACGCGTTTTAATATACGCTACTTTTATATCCTCTTCTTGATCTAGGTTGTCTTAATAGAACCAGTCTGCATTAAATTAAAGCTTGTTTTGTATATGGCCACTCCAGGTATAATAGGTAGGCTCTTTCCTATCTGTTAGCGTAGGTAGGTCTGAAAACTTTGCCGTGTGTCCTAAGCCCGTAACACTACTTGTCTAAAAGAGTGGTGTCCCTTCTTATATTATCCGTAACGGTATACTTCCTCGCTCACTGTCTTCCTAATCTGGGGCTTATATAGTGACCTTGCGGCCTATCCTTAATATCTTCTAATTAGCCTTGCGGAGCTCGTCTGTCCTATTATCCAAGTGCTCCTTAAGCTCCGCTATCTTTGCCTTGGCCTCCTCTTTCCCATTAAGGGCCTTATGCGTGTGGTTGTTTGCGAGACGCTATAGCATAGCAATCTACTATTCCATCGCCTTTCTTCGTATTCCCTGGAGCTTTAGCTCTTCTATAAGTTTGGTTATAGGGATCGCGGCTAGGCTTTAAGTAATCGCAGCTGTATACTCTCTCTTTATCTCCATTTTAAAGTATATGGGGTTCTCATTGTCTTCTAATTGCGCTATAAGACGGTCCTATTTGCTTTTTATATTGTCCGCGAGCTCCGTCTCACCGTAGTACGGTTGGAGCTCCGGCGGCTCGAGTGACGCATCTACGGGTTCCTCACGTGCTGCTAGTGTTGGGTTAGTAGCTATCTCTAGCGCGCTAGGCCTTAACGCGCTCCTTTTTGCCATAGTGTCTCTTTTACTTTCTTAGGCAACTCTTGCTACTGAGATTGTAATTGGGGTAATCCTTTTAATCTAATTGCTGCAGTCTCTTCTTTTAGCTGCTTAATCCGCTGTCGTAATTGCCTGCCTCAAGCAGGGCTTAGAGGGTTAATTAGTCTGTAGTTGTGGTGGTAGAACAGCTCTCTGTCTGGCTACGCGTTTAACCGTTGGACCTAGTATTGTGTCGCCTCTATAGGCCAGTTAAGGTTGACCTTAGTCTAATATCACGGCTAGCTTTCCGTGGGAGTAATCCGATAGATCAAGCAACAATAAGGGGCTATATTATGAATAGACTAAGGTAAGGGCTCAAAGAAAGGGGCGCGGTAGACGACTATGTACATGTTCGGTCGTCGGGGCAACGTTAGGGCAACGTTGGGGCAACGTTGATCCGTAACCGACGACGCCTCGATAATAGCTATGTAGACGAACCGTCACATAAGGTAGATCTTTTTAATCTATAGTTAAGGTAGTTATTTGAGCTATAGTCAAGGTAGACGTTTAATAGGTAGTCAAGGTGGAACTTAAGGTAGACGTTTGATCTGTGGTCGAGGTAGTCATTTAATCTATAGTCGACGTAGATCTGTTTTTGTGTGCTTTGCTAATAAGCAAACTTCACATTTAATTTAAGCAGTGCTTGGCAGCGCTACAGGTTGGTGTTGTTGGGAGCTAGGGTTTTGGAATTAAAATTAATTATTCCTATATTCTCTGCTTCCTGCTCTTCTTTTTAAATGCGATTAACCATGCGTTTAACCCATGGCCTAGATGAAATCATTTCATCTATTTTCTTTTAAATGTCTGGGTTTGGTTGCCATCCTTGAGGGCGCTTCTGCTTGGCAATGTAGTAGCAGTCGCTATATTAATATATAAGGCCGCATATGCATTCCTTATACCACCTTAAGTTTGAATTTGAATTGCTATAGGAATTGGAATTACCGTTGGAATCTAAATTGGAATTGTTTTAAAGGGTCGCAAATGCAGAGTAATTGGTAGTAGTGGTAAAAGAAGATGATGCTTACTACATGCGGTAGTGTTCCTTGAATTCCTTAATTAAATTAATGATGGATGGGGCGTCTTCGTCCTTCCGTTCTTTTCTAATGAGGTCTACTTCTAGTGCTCCAGCAAAACTAGAAGAGATGGGTTTGATGGCTCAAATAAAATTATAGTGTGGTCTAAATTCTTGTACGTCTGGTAGCTTTAATTGTTCTGCCAGCTTATAGACGTTCCGCCAGTTGTTCAACCATTTATTAATGCTTTGATTTGGATTGTAGGCTTTAAGAGCCATATATTAATTAAGGACGTTGTGCTTTTAACCCAAGGTGGTAGGGGCAAGTGCCGTCTTTAATGCTTTAAGGCGTTCGTATACCGTTTCAAGGCCGTTGATAAGAGGAAGGTAGTCTACCGATATTAATCGAACGATGTAGTTACTAATGTCGCTAATAGCCTGCTCTTGCTTTTGATATATGCGGAGATCGTCTTTATACTCTGCGTAGAGTTAATTGTATGCAGTGAGCTTAATTTGGTCTAGTTAAGCTATTGAGGTAGCAGTAGGAAGTACGTCTTTTGGTATAAGTCGTTTTGGAGGTTCTAGCTTTAGGAGCTTGTATTTCGTCTTAAATGGGTTAATATACTGCCATACCTTGTTTATTTTAGCAGTATCTTGAATAACAAAGAACTATTGCATCCAATCAAATGGCTGGTTAAGGATAACATTAATTTTTGATTCGCTTGTGGTCATCATTTTTAGAAATTTAACAGGTCAGGTAGGGTCCAGGTTAGCGTCTTGGCGAAACCTTATTTTAACGATTTGATTCGTCAGTTCATTCGTCGGTCAGGTTTGATCGTCTATTTGACTGGTAGTGGTGGTTTCTCAATCGAGTATTATTCAGTGACTGTCCATCTAGTATCCAGCTAAGTTATAGTAGTGCTAGATCCTTCCATACTGTTTTAGTAATTGTCTATCTAGCACAAGCCTCGTGTCTGGCCCTAGGCCCTGCCTCGTGTCTGGCTTTGTTGCCTCATGTCTGGTTCTTTTAGGTCCCTGCCTCGTGTCTAGTTTGCCCTACAAGCTTGTGGTACTATGGGAGTCATCTGTTGTAACTGGTCGTAGGAAGTCATTCGCTTTCGATTTAAAAGGGTTAAGAAGGGTCTAGTTAGCGTCTTGGCGAAACCTTATTTTGACGTTCCGATTTGATTTGTTGGTTCGTTCATCGGTTGGGTTCGTATGCTTAGTTTGATCGTTGGTGCCTCCCTAGAAGGCCTTAATTTGATTTGATTTAATTTGGCAATAGGCCAATCTTGAGGCTCTAGTTTGGTCTGATTTGATTAATTGAATCGTTCTGGTGTTCGCTAGCTGGTCGTTTAAACGGTTGTCTAGTTGCGACGGTCCTTTGGCTGCTGTTGGTCTGGTGCCTTTTTTGTGTCTACCTAATATCCTTATCTTTTACTATTAGTATATCCAAGCTAGCCTATGCATCTGGCTTTTACTGGCTTCGTGCTCTGGCGTCTTGCTTAGGTTATCGCGCTGGCTGGGCTCTTACTTGGATGCCATATGAGGTCGTTACGCTGTGGTAGAGTAGGTCGATTTTGTTGAGTAGTTGTGTATCTGGGTTGAAGGAGGTCAGGTTTGTACGGTTGGGTTTAGTTTAATTAATGTTCAATACGATCGATATTTGATCGTCCGTCTGTTTGGTAAGTAAAGAAGCTTAAAACACTGCAAAGGTGAAAGAAGTAGTAACTTCTTAAATAAGGTAGTAGATTAACTGCTTAACAGATGGTGCAACAGGTAATGCGATCCAATTGATTAGTTAACAGGTAGTGTGATCCGGGAGTGCGAGCCAGGCTCATAACTGTAACAGTGCAGTGTGGGTAAATTGAATGAGCAACTTTATTGTAAATCTATGGAAATCAGGTGGTATATATACATGAAAGGTGTAGACAATAAAGGGGTAATTGACCGAGTCGGTGAGCGAGTTGGTGAGCGAGTCAAGGTAATACATAGGTGAAACAGTGGTGGTTTGGCAGGGTACTGTAGTCGGTTACACTTAGAGCTATAGGTACTTAAGCATCCTATACCTAGAGCTTGTTCTATAATATAGGGAGTAAGATATCTATTATCTGTTTTCCTTCTCCTATTTTAAAGCCTTTGGTATAGTCTAGCTATTATAATGGTTTATTAGCAGGGTTATTTTCCCCTAGCTTATATTTAATCTTAAAGTTAAATTATATAAGCTCCTCTGCCTATCTAGCTTATTAAGGCGTAAGCTCCTTTATAGTTATAAAGTAGCGTAAATTATAATAATCTAAGAGTATATAAGTGGTATAGCTTGCGTACTTAAGGTAGTGTCGCCACTATTTAAAGCAGTTAACTATGGCCAGCAGTTCCTTATTGTGGGTATAATACCTAACTTTAGATCCCTAGAATTTTCTGCTGTAGAATGCTACTAGTCTTTAGTAGAGTTGGGTAGCGTCTAGATGCCTATTAGGTTATAGTAGGATACTAGTAAGAGCAAAGTTTAATGCATTAGTAACTATTATTAATGGCTAATCTAGGTCAAAATGCCGTAGTAGTAGAGCTTCCGTAAACTTTAAGCGTAGTTTCTAAAAGGCTTCTTATACCTTTCTAGGCTATATCCATAGTTTATACTATTTAGTTAGTCCCTTCTTAGTTTTCTTCCTTTCTACCTTTAAGCTTTTTACTCCTTAGGCTGGGTTTTAGGAAGCTTTAGTAATATAGTTAAATAGGTATTAGGTAACGTCTAAGTAGTTATAGATAAAGCGTCTATAGAAATTAGTAAAGCCTAGGAATACTTAAATATCCCAATAGCTCTCTAGCTCTAGCCACTTTTAGATTGTCTATACCTGTACTAGGTCTATAACTACACCTATAGGCGTTATAATATAACCTAGGAACTTGACCTGCTTAGTATTAAAGATATACTTTAACGCCTTAGTATAGAGGCCCTAGTTATTTAAGCGTTCTAGCACTTCGCGGATATATTGCTTGTGCTAATCCTCATCTTCTAAGTAGATTAGAATGTTATCTAGATAGATAATATATATGCGGTTAACCAGTCCCCCTAAGGCTCTATAAATATATAATTAGAATATTGCAGGCATATTAGCTGGCCTAAAGGGTATTACTAGATACTTAAAGTGGCCGTATTAGGTTTTAAAAGTGGTTTTCTACTTATCCCCTTCTTTAATGCGGAGCCTATAATAGGCATCTTGTAAATCCAGCTTTATAAAGATCTTTACCTAGATAATCTATCCAGCATTTTACTAACCAATAGTAGTAGGTAGTAGTTCTTAATTGTAATCTTGTTAAGACCGTAGTAGTTTATATATAGCCTTATGGTTCTATCTGGTTTTAGGACAAAGAGGATTAGTGTATCTGCTAGCAACTTACTAGGCTAGATCCATCCCTTTTTTAGTAAGCTATTAAGGTACTCCTATAGGATCTCAAGCTCTTTATAAGAGAGGTTATAAATAGGAAGGTTTAGCGGTTACTTGCCTTCTTCTAGATTAATTATATAATTATACTTTAAGCTTTATAGAAGGACTTTAGCTTACCTACCCAAAAATACCCTTAGTAAGTTCCTTAGGCCTACTGGGATATTTAATAGATTAGGGTTATGCTTATCCTCTATATTATTATTAGGTAGGTCCTAGAGCTCCCTTAAGACACTTATAGGTAGCGTCGCGCTATATAGTGGCTGTTTATACATAGTTGCCACTATACATTAAATAGTCTTATATGGTAGCCAGTAGAGGGTAAGGAATTCTTTAACGTAGCGTTTAAGGTGCCGTAGCATATTCTCTATATATTACTTAAGCCAAAGTAACCTATGGCGGTAGAAGTATCTTATAGGATTTTTAAGATCGCCGCCTCCCTATAATATCTCTACGGCCTATCTAGCAGTTCCCTATAGGGTATCCATTATAAAAGGGTTGTTGCCTATACTAGGCTCTATACCTATCTTGCTATAGAATAGGGGTTAGATCTAATACTCCTTTAGGTATAGAGCGTATACTATTTTGCCTAGAGCTATATCCTCTAGAATGTCTTTTAAGCTTATTAGTAATATACGCCCTTCTAATTCTTTATCGTTCCACTATTTAAAGGCTCCTATCTTAAAGCGTATCTTAGGATTTACTTTTATAAGCCAAGGATATCTAAGAATAAGGTTATAACCTACAAAGTTAGCTACCTGGAAGGGTTGCGGGCCAACCACCTTAGTGCGGTTATATATGTTAGCCACTAACACTATAAGCTTATGGGCACTATATAGTTTAATTTAATACTTATCTAGGAACCCTACGGTAGGTTTCCGCCACCTTAGCAATAGGATAAGCTTATGCTCTTTTACCAAATTATATTATATAAGATTAATTTTGGCGCCGCTGTTATATAGTGCTTAGAACTAATATACCTCGCCTATAGGGAGTACCATTTCTAGCTTAATAGCAATACAGAGAGTCTCTCCTTCTGTATCTTGCCCTAGTTGCAGCTAGAAGAGGTCTATAACTAGGGCTTTTCTTTTTTTAGGTTATTAGTGTGGTTATCACCCTGCTTATTTTTCTAATTGGGTTTACCTCCGGAGAAGTTTTCTCTTAACTTTTTAGAGTGTTCCTATAAGGGTGCTAGATAGGTATTGGGTTGGCCCTAGAAGTCTTTCCTATTGCTTAAGGTCTCTAACTTTAACTATTTTAGATTTCTCTTTAAGAACGGCTTCTTTAAAGCTTAGGTCTGCCCTATATTGCTACTAGAGTGCCTATACTTTTAGTTACCCCCCAGCTTCTTGCCGGAAGAGGGCTGGTTCCTTATTATATCCTTAGTGTTTAGAACCGCTTGTTTAAAATCTGTATATATGGTGATCCGCAATAGGGCTCCTATGCGCTTTATTTTGTTACAAATTGCTAGCTTAATTCTAGCCTAGATAAATCCAATCTTCTCCTTCTTATGGATGCTACTGTCCTTATTTTTAAAGGGCTCTAGATCTATTAATTAAGTACAAGTTTCTATAAAGTTTATAAACTAGTGGAAATTATAGTAGTTAAGCTGTGTCCCATTCCAGAATAGTTCTATATTATTGTATTATATAATATACGGATCTTGCATCTATTTTTTTAGGAAGGTTTGCAGCTGCGGCTATATAGTAATTTGCTCCTTATTAAGCTAATTAAGTGCGATCTAGTTTAGGGATTAATCTTTAATCTTGCCAATAATCTATTAAGTACGCTCTTTGGTATTGTCTTATATTATTAGCATCTTAAAGAAGTTATCCATTTTATAAACCCAATCGTCCAACTATTAGGCGTTAGGTTTATGACGGAGTTCTAGACTGCTAGAGGCCTTAGCCAGTTAGTCTATATTCTTTTTCCATTTACTGTGTAGATACCTCTCTAAGTCTTCTACACCTCCTTAGGTAGGTACTAGGTAGCCCCTAGGAGGCCCTTAGCCTTAGCTAGGTTATAAAAGATTTTATCTAGCCTGGATTAAACTCTGCCAGATTTAAACCTACCCCTAGAGGTTTCTAATATATTTATTAGTGGCTTTTTTCCTATATAGCTTCCGAGAGCCTTATGGCAGCTTCCCGATATCCTTCTTAAAGAAAATTGGTGTGGGGCTCTTAACTTTCCAATCTTGGGCCTAAGGAAGCTCCGGCTATAGAGGTAGTGTTAGTACTAGTAGCTAATATAGCTTTCCCTGCAAGGTTTAAGTCTTAAATTAATAGTTGGGTTAGATTACCTAAAGGGGTAGGCCCGCTTGGCTTATAAGCAGTCTATACGCCGCTACTCTGCTAATTATAGGCCAGTGGTCTTCTAGGAGGGTCCCAGTTAGGTCCCTAATTAGGCGCGTTAGTGTATTTCTCTAGCATTTCTAATTTAGGGAAGATCTTAGTGTTGCATTTAGCGCTTAATCTTCTAATTAGCCTAAGTGGGGCTAGGGGGGTTCTGGCTACTTTCTAGCAGTATTATAACTATTATAGAGGGTATTTATGTTTTCCTTAGCGTTGCTAGTAACTGTAGGTATGTAAGAGTTTTTAAGCTCTTAGTGCATTTAGGTGTTAGGGCTTATTTAGCTATCTTACCTAGAGGTTTATATTATTGTAATCTCTTACTATTAGAGGGACCTTCTTGCTTTAGCGCGATGGCTTTCTATAAGGTGTCCGTGGAGTTTCCGTTTAGGTTATTACGAGATTTTAAGGGAGGATAGTGGATGTAAATAAAAGATATAAACAAATAATCTAGTCTTTAAAGCCAGCTGCCCTTCTAAATAGAGTAGGAAGGATTTAAATATAAGGGGACTTTGTAGACAGGAGGCTATAAGGACACGATTATAGAATAGGATAGATTGGTGAGAGAGACAAATCCTTAAGGAGGTAAGGCCTCTGGGATTATAGAGACTATATACTACAGGCATATACCTCTAGCACGTGTTACGGCGCTGGTGGAAAACGGTGGATCTTAGCAGACGTGGATTATGGTAGACGCGAGTCACGTAACTTAAGGACCGCATAAAATGTTAAGCGGCGCTGCTATTCTTCTCCTTTCTTTCTCTAGCTTTGGATCCTCGTTTATAGACTACCAATTGTATAGGCTTACGCGTCCCTTCTGCTGTGCTCGTGCCTTAATTAATTGAGTTGCTAACATTATCTAAAGCTTGTCACCACTCTCTCTTCCTGAGAAGAAACTTAAATATATCTATAAAACCATAAACAGAATAAGGAAACAGAATAGGACCCTAAGGAAACAGAATAGGACCCTAAGGAAACAGAATAGGACCCTAAGGATATTACCAGAACTAAAAGAACATGAATAGAACGCGAAACCTAAAGAATAGAACACGTACGGACCAGAACCCTAGAAAATAAATAAACACTGGAAATTACCTAGTACCCCTACTACTATGCCAAGAAATACAGCAGCTGGTAAAGCTGCTGTAGGACCCGCAAATACCTCTAATAGTGAAATAGTCGCCGTCTTAACCCCCTAGGAAGAGCTCGCAGTAGCTAATACTAAAATTAAACAGCTCTAAGAGCTGCTTAAAACTAGAGACACCCCTACGCCTAGTAATAAATTATCAGATACTTAGAGGCTTGCTACGGTTCTTAAGGCCCTAGCCCAATATATAATATCAGCATTATTGTAATCCGCGAAGGTTGCAGACCCCCTATTGCTTACGGATGGAACCGACCCTATATTTAATAACTAGAAGCTTTAACTATAGGATAAGCTTAAAGTTAATACAGACTACTTTCCTAATGCCTAAGCTAAAATAGTATATGTCTTTAGCTGCACTGGTGGTAATGTATAGATATACCTATATCTGTGATACGCCTAGGACCTAGTAGACCCCTTCCTCTCTAAAGAAGAGATAATTAACTACCTATCTTCTATTTATAAAGACCCCTTTAAAGTATAGAACGCCCAGCTTAATTATAAAAGCCTAAATATAAAAATGATAGAGACCTTCTTGGCCTTTTAAACCCGCTTTCTATACTTAGCCAGATAGGCTTAAATCCCCTAGGAAGATCTAATGCTAGACCTCTTTAACAAGCTTACCCTAGACCTACAGCGCGCTATACTGCTAGTTTATACTACTGTATAGACGCTTAAGGAACTTATGGACTAATGCCTAGCTATTAACTAGGGCCTCCGTCGAATCAAGGCATATGCTAAGCGGTATAAGACTAGAAGCTCTGCTAACTAGAATATAAGTACTACTAGAACGGGCCGCAGCGCCCTAGTAAGATCTGCAACCCCTATAGTACTGGCTATATAGCCCGCCGCTAATTTAGTAGCTAGTTGTGTAGTTAGTCCTGCCATAGGTCTAGCGAATGCTCGGCCTATATACAGCAACCCCTGTATATAGGCCCTTAGTAATTAGGGAGCTTGCTTCTCTTATGGCCAGAAGGGCTATATTACAAAGGATTGCCTAATAAATATAAAAGTGGGCGAAGTTCTATTAATCCAGGAGGATAGTATAGAGTTAGAAAAAGAGAAACCCTAGAGAAAGACTCCTCTCTAGGGTTAAAAGGGATTAATATATTATATATTAATCTAGGTCATCTAGTTAATGAAAGAAGCTGCACTATCCCTTATACTTTATTCTATAATAGATATTAAGTTTTAACCTCTACTTTAGCTAACTCTAGAGCAAATGCCTTCGCCTTAATAGATACCTAGTATGCTATAAAGCTGGCTAATTTTTTAAATGCACCCCTTAAAGAACTGCCTAAACCAATTTCTATTTACGGGTATAACGGACGGATAGGGCTACCTATTATAATGATCTTATGGATTCACCTCTGTGTTAACGGACGAAGATAGTATAATATCCCCTTGCTTATTACGGACCTAGGAAGCCACAATATAATTTTAGAAAGAAAATGGCTAGCCTATTTAGGCTTATAGCTTAATATATAGAGCAGACGGCTTATCTAGCCCAAAACCCTACCTCTAACCCCTTCCTTTATAAAAGAAATTAGCATTACAATAAAAAACCTTATGCGGCCATAGGTAGACACTGTTTACCAGGCCAATACTATGCGTAGAGACTAGGCCTTTAAGAAAGATATATAGCTTAATCCGCAATAGGTCCGCATACTACGCCGCCCCTAGACTACCTATATTATGCCACCCGCACTAGAGATTAAAAAAGTTAGTAAAAAGCTAGCGGAGCTCCCCGCAGGGAACTTAGGCCCTATATAGCTATAAAGAATAGCAAGGAGTATTAGACGCTATACTAAATGTATAGACCAGAGGGATAACTTATAGAAGATGGAATAGGAGCTAAGAAAGATCACAAACCCTAAACCGTAAAATATAACCTAATAATAGTCTGTAAAGAAACCTATGGACCTCCCACTAGTTAATATCTGCTGTATTAGCGCCGTAGGATTCTACTGGAACTTTGTTTAACCTAATACTGTTGCCTTTACTACCAGCTTATATAAAATTAATTGAATAATTAAGGAAAAGGAAAATAAGCTTAGTGAATAGAAAGGTGAGCTTATAGACAAGGAGCTAGTAGAATAGAAACTACCCTATTAACACTGGAAATTTAAGGACGTGTTCTCTAAGGCAGCGTCTAATATACTCCCGCCTCACTAACCGTATGACTATAAGATTAAGATTAAGCCAGACAAGGAAGACACACTTGGCTATAGCCCCCTTTATTAGTAGTCTACTACCGAATTATAGGCTATAAAGCAGTATCTTATTAATAACCTAAATAAGGGCTTTATTAAACCTAGTTAAGCCCTTTTTAACTCGCCTATTCTCTTTACTAAAAAGCTAAATAGAGGACTTTGTTTCTGCATTAACTACTATAAACTAAATAATATAACCCGCAAGGACTGCTACCTACTGCCCTTACTTAATAAGACTTTAACCTAAATAAGTAGAGCTAAGATCTTTACTAAGCTTGATATCCGTTAGGCCTTTTACTAGATTAGGATAGACCCTAGATTAGAAGATTTTACTATATTTTAGACCTATTACGGAATATATAAATATAAAGTACTTCCTTTTGGACTGACTAATGGACTAGCTATGTACCAATAATATATAAATGATATACTTTTTGACTACCTTAATAACTTCTATACAGCCTACCTAGATAATATTATGATCTACTTTAAGAATAAGTTAGAATACGAGGAGTATGTCTATAAAGTCCTATAATGGCTTCGCAAGGCCGGTCTCCAGGCTAATATTAGGAAATTGGAATTTAGTGTTAAGTGTACAAAGTACCTAGGTTTTATTATTAGTATGGACGGAATTAAGGCCAACCTAGAGAAAACGGCCGTGATTGACTAGTAGATACCCCTATAGACTATAAAGGGGGTATAATTATTTTTAGGTTTCTGTAACTTCTATTAACGCTTTATTAAGAACTATAGTAGGATTACCCAGCCTCTTAACTGCCTTATTAGAAAGGACCAGCCATTCTACTTTAACGCTATATGTATATAGGCCTTTAATAAGCTTAAAAAATGGCTGGTATTGGCTCCCCTACTTGCCTACTTTGACCTAGAATGGCCCTTGATGCTAGAAACTAATGCCTTAGATAGCGCAATAACTGGAGTTTTCTCCTAGAAGCAACTGGACGGAGAATGGCACCCTATTGCATACTATTTAAAGACTATAATAGATGCCAAGCTAAACTACCATATCTATAATAAAGAAATGCTGGCCATTATCTCTAGCTTTTAGCACTGGTGTGCACAGCTAGAGGGGACCCCTAAGCCTATTAAGGTAGTTTTAGATTATAAGGCCCTAGAATACTTTATAATAACTAAGGCCCTTACGGCCCGGCAGGCACGCTAGGTAGATATCCTATCTTAGTTTAACTTCTTAATTATGTATAGACCAGGCACTATAAACTATGTGGATGCTCTTATAAGGCGTGAATAGGACCTAGGTAACTAGGCGGCTATGAAGATCTTATTATGGACCTAGATACTACTATAACTAGAGCACCTTGACCCCCAGATATAGGCAGAATAAAATACGGACCCTTTAGATGCTAAGATATATCTTGTTAACTCTATGGAACTTAACCTTATTAATAAACTACTGTAGGCAAACCGTACGGCCCCCTCTCTATAGGAGTACTATAAAAAGGCAAAGAATATTGCTAGCCTATAGTCCCTTGAAAACGGACTACTTAAATACTAGGAACAGCTAGTAGTAGCTAAGGAATAGAACTTATAGACCTAGCTTATTACTAAAGCTTATGCCTAAGTCTTTATAGCCTACCCTAGAAAGAATAAGACCCGCAAAATTATTAGTAACCAATACTACTAGCCTAGAATAGTTACGGATATTGACCGCTATATACAGAACTGTAACAACTGCCGTAGGTTTATAATTCCACGGAATAAGACCCTAGGACTATTAAAGCCACTCCTAATACTAGAACGCCCCTAGTAGCATATCTCTATGGACTTTTATAAGCTACCTACAGACCGTAACGGATATGATATGGTAATAATCCTAGTTAACTGTTTTAGTAACCGCCTGTTCTTAATCCCCTGTTACAAGGATATTAATGCTAAGGAGGTAGCCTAACTATATATCTATTATATCTACCAAATCTACGGACTATTAGATACTATTATATCTAATTATAGGCCGCAGTTTATATTGGCCTTCTAGAATGAGTTTACTCGGATTTTTAGTATTAAGCTAAAGCTTTCCACAGTATACTACCCCTAGATAGACAGTTAAATAGAGATTATAAATTAATACTTAGACCAGAGGCTCTGGCCCTTTATTAACTACTTCTAGGACAACTAGGGCGAACTGCTACCCCTAATAGACTACGCCCAGGTAACCCTACCCTATAACTCTATAGGATTTGCACCTATTTAGCTAGAAATAGGATACTTACTCTATATAAGCTTTAACTGGGAAAGACTAGAGGGGCCATAAACTATACGTAAAAGACTGTCTTATAAGGAAGCCCAGCAATACGCTAAACGCTTAAAAGAAGCCTAGATAGTAGCCTGTACGAATCTAGAAAAGGCCTAGAGATTAATAAAACAGCAGGTAAATAAGTACAGGCGCGAGCCTAACTTTACTGTAGATAATAGGGTCTGGGTTACAACAAAGAACTAGAAGATAGAACGGCCTAGCTGTAAGCTAGACTATAAGATGGCAGGACCGTATAAGATCCTTAATAAAGAAGGTAACTTGTATAAGGTTAAGCTCCCAGACTTAATTAAAGTCTACCCTATCTTTTCGCTAGATAAGCTATGGAAGGCTGTAAATAACCTACTACCTAGACAAAAGAATAAGCCTCCCCTGCTAATTTAAGTTAATAGTAACAATAAATGGGAAGTTAATAAAATACTAGCCTGTAAACTAGTATAAGGAACGCTAAAATACTGTGTCTAATGGAAAGGTTACGACCTAGACCCAACCTGGTACCCCGCTTGGAACTTTATAGGTTGCCCCTAGAAGCTTAAAGAGTTTTATAACTAATACCCTAATAAGCTAGGACCCCTAAAGTATCTAGACGAGTGGATAGAGTGCTAGTATAGCGAAGATAATAGGCTACCTATTAAGCATATAGATAAGAACACCCTATAGACATGATACGGACATACAAAGCCTAAGGGCAGGCTTTTTTGGAGGGGGGGGGGGGGGGGGTAATTTTACGGCGGGGGTGGAAAACGGTGGATCTTAGCAGACGTGGATTATGGTAGACGCGAGTTACGTGACTTAAGGACCATATAAAATGTTAAGTGGCGCTGCTATTCTTCTCCTTCCTTTCTCTAGCTTTAGATCCTTATTTATAGACTACCAATTATATAGGCTTGCGCGTCCCTCCTACCGTGCTCGTGCCTCGATTGACTAAGTTGCTAATAGCACGTAACCGGCGACTATCTAAGGGGCGTCCGGAGGTTGTCCTAAGGGCAATCTAAGGTGTCCGCAATAATATCCCTTATATAAATCTATATTTAAATATAAGCCCTAAAAGCTTTTTAACTTATAAGATTGCTAACATAGGTAATAGGGTTTTGACCAATCCCTGGGTTTTAACTGATTTGAAAATTAAAATTCGCCAAAATGCTGATTTGGTGGTAAATAATTAGTAAAAGCCATTATAAGTTATTATATTATTAGTAATAAGTCTTAAAGCCATAAATATATATTATAGAGTCTATATAAAGTCGATTTTTGGTGTTTTAGAGTTTAATTGGCCACTAAGTTGGCCCCTAAATATCGCTAATTAACTTGGGCTCCTTATCTAAGGACTCTTCGTTGCTTAAATTGCTTATATCATTGTCCTCCTACCCTTTTTATATGTCCTCTAGTAAAGTAGCTTCTTCTACTAGCTTCTTGGCGGCCTCCTAAAGTTGCTTAATAAAAGCCATAGCTATAACAGCAGCAGTGGAGGACTCTTCCGCCCTCTTCCAGAGCTTATCTGTAATTAATTGTTTTAACGTTGCATAACTGGCTGCTATATTAGCCGCTAATTAAGCTTCTTTAGTATGCTTTCTGCGAGCTATATTAGCGGCAGTAAGGGAGTCCTTCTGCGCCTTCTTGGCTACCTTTCCTGCCTCTCCTACCTCCCTATAGTGAACCTTAGCCAGCTCCTTTATATTAGCAACCTTTTTCTAAGCTGCCTTTCTGGCCTTAACTTGCTCCTTAGTAAGCTCTACTGCCACCTAACGATCTTTTTTAAGCTATTTTTTAGTAAGCTTAGCTTGCTCTTTAGCCTTCTAAGTGGCCTCTTTAGCAGTAGTAAGCTCCATTACTACTTCTAAAGTAAGAATAGATTTAGTAGAGAGCATGTTCCGTTTACGCTTTTTCTTGGCCTTTCTTTCCTCTATATATTGCCAAAGATCGTTATTTTTGACTTATATAAGCTCGAGGCCTTCCTTTAAGGATTATAAATATTATATTAACTTTAAAATAACTGCCTTTGTTACCTCCAGCGTAGTTTCTGGATAAAGGATTATATACGCGTACCGAGCTTAAGCATGCTTATTGTCCGGCGGGGGAGGATATATAGGGGAGGATAGGATTGTCGCCTCTGCGTGGCCAGGTGGAGGTGTTAATGGCTTAATTATAGGCTGTTTGGAGCTGCGCGTGAGGGCTTAATTTGGGTTAAAAGGAAGGAGGCCTGCGGCCTTAAAGGCGCTTATAATTAACTGTCTAGTATATACCTGTGGCCGAATCTCGCCCAGTATCCGCAGAAAATAGTCTCTATTAATACTAGTAATGCCACACGCTGTATATTTATTAACTTTAGATAAATAGAGTTGCTTAAGAACTGAAAAAATAACCAGATCTAAGGGCTAGAGAAGGTGTATTAAATGCGGTAGTAGGCAAATTGGTATAATCTTTTTTAACCAGCAGAACTTAATAAACTCAATATTAATGTGGCTACTGTGGCCGTCCATAATTAGGAGTCGATAGCCGTTATATATACTGTTGTTTCCATCTTCTATTACCCTTTCCCATGCCTTAGTTTGTTAGGTATAACGTTTAAAATGCTCCAGCTACCATACTCTAAGCTCTTAATTTAACTATCTATTTTTACTTATTGCGATTATATACTCACCTATAGCTTCCTCTGCTTCCTGTTATAGATTCTCTATATACTAGCGTCCTTTAAAAATAATAAATGGTGGAATTATCTGCCCATATATACTAATTGTATTAATTTATGAGACCCACTCCCTAGAGCCGTCGATTGTCTTAAAATTAATAATATTGCCTCTTAATATAACTACTTTGGCGCTATAAGCAAAGCCTATAGCATAGCTAGTCTTATCTATATTCCATATATCGGCGTTATTAATATTGTACTAAGTTTTAGCCCTAGAGTAATTAGTAAAAAACCTCTTAACTATAGCAGGATTATTGCTAGCAATAGCGCGTTCTAAGCCAATTAATTATATATAACAAGTCCGAAGCTCTTCCTGGCGTTTTAGGAAAAATTGTATCTAATTTTTACCTAGTAGCGCAATTTCATAATAGCGAGGGATGTTAGATGCCTAGAAAGGATTCATGTATATAGGACTATAGCGCCATAGCCTAGAGGCAGCATGCGCAGTATTGTACGTAGTATAATACAATAGAAAAAAAAAAAAAAAAAGAGGGATATTTGTAACGGAACCTTGTAGCAGGAACTACGGTGGGTCCTATTATTGGGCTAGGTATATAGGTAAGAACAAATCAACAACGTAATAATAACTAGTGGAGTAGTTGCCTAACAGATTAACTCCAATTATATTCTAAGATTTACTACAAGGAGAGAACTATCTACGGTAGGAACTGAGGTCCTTTAAATACATAACTATACTCCTAAGAAATCCTCTCTTGTACGTAAGGTACGTGTTATACGTGTTATACGCAGGTATACACTTTGTACACTTCGTATACTGCGTATAATATTATATAACTCGCTTACCATTTCTTATTATATAGTTCCACCGGATCCATCCTAGACCGTACCTGTATTAACTAACTAGCTTCCTCCAACTCTTCTCCAAGTAGTCGTAACATCGTACTTAAAGCGTCTGTAATACCATCTCCCTCCTCTTTATCTTCGTCCTTAAAGATTTCTAACATCTCCAAGTTGTTTACTAGAGGTGTAATATCTGTTTAATTAGTCTAGTTAATATCCTTACTTATTATACCTAAAGCTTCTTCTTCTTTATAAGCGCAACGCTGTGCTCGTACTATGGCTGCTATACTGTCGCTTAGTAAGATAATGTCGTCTCCATATTCTTGTTATGCGAAAGTAGGGTTAGTGTATGTTATAATAGCAAGTCCCTTATCTTAACAACCCTTGTCTTACTTAGAGTGCACTAAAGCAAACGTTTAATTGTCCTGCGATGTTCGCTCTATCTCTAACGCTAAGTATGCGCGTCCTATAACTCTTAACAGTCTTCGAGTTCCCTAAGTAACTTGTTATAGAGTCTCATGTTCAATCTACTACTGTAAAGCTTAACAATGAACTCTCGGCCTCCCTTGCTAAGCTTTAATATACTTGTGCTGCTTATAAGGCGTACTTGTCTACCTCTACGCGTCTTCTTTGTCTCAAAAAGGTGCGTAAGAAGGTTCATTCTAAGGAGTAGAAACTTGTTTAATAGGGTCTTAACAAGTTAGGTAACAAAAGGACTAGCTCTCCTCCTATAAGGGAAATAACTCTAAGTAGCTCAGCAATTGCTCCTCTTGGGTCCCCCTTAGGTGACTTGTCCTACGGCGATTCTTTTTTGTTGCTACCTAACCTGTTTTCTTTTAATACTCCTATACCTTTCCTATAGCGTTCTCTAGGTTGCTTAGCGGTTCCTAAATAGTCTTACTATAGCCTATCCACTTTACTTTATACTATGTTTCGTTATCTACGTCCTCATAACTAATAATCTTCAAAACTTGCCATTTGTCTTTTTCTTGCCCTCTATACGTGTCTGCCTTATAGACTAGTGGCTTAATATCTCCGTGTGCTAGTTCTAGCATTGCGATATATTGTATAAGGTAGATCTTTATTTTGGCTAGTAGGTTTAACTTATACGTAACTAATAAAATTCTTTACTTAATTTCAAAAGGTCCTAGTCTGACGTAGTCCAACTTCTTACTTAGTCATTAACTCTTAAAATTTTTATATAGTAGCCACACTTTATCTCCCTCCTTAAGATCTGGTCCCTTAGATCTCTTAGCATTATAGTACCTTTTCATTTGTTCTTGTACTAGTTTAGCTATTTCTTTAAGGTCTATATAAAGATTCATTAACATCTTTATTCTTTGCTTAGCTATACTGCTCGTCTTTTTTACTTAACGTGGCGATAACGACGTTCTTGGTTTATATTCGTAATTTACCTTAAATAGTAATATCCCCATTCCTTCTTATAGTGTTGCATTATATGCAAACTATATAACTGGTAATAACGATACCCAATTATTCTATGCGTAATTAATATAATGCCTTAGATACTGTTCTAGTGTCTAGTTTAGTCTTTCCATTTATCTATCCATCTGCGGATAATACACTATAGACGTTGCTGCGCGAACTCCTTGTTCTGCTAAAAACACTTCCTAAAATACTACTATAAATCTTGGATCTCTGTCCAATATAATCTTGTCTGGTGCTCCATATCTTACAAATATTTCTTTTATATAGATTCTAGCGACATCTTCTACTAATATCTCTTTAGTGTATGCTATAAAATATCCCTACTTTATTAGCTTGTCCACTATTACTAAAATTGCGTTATAATCTTATCCTATAATAGGATCTCTTAACTTTAGTAACTTAACAATAAAGTCCTATAATATAACCTCCCATAGTCTTCCTAGTACTTTAATAGGTTGTAGCCCTCCATACAGCTTATACCTTATTGGTTTATTTCTTTGGCAATCTAGATATTCCTTTATAACTTATCTCGCTAGTCCCCAGATTCCTTAAATAATATACTCTTTTTAAAGCCTTAACACTAAGCCTGTAGCTCCATTATATCCTTGTGTTATTCCCTTATAGAATTCCTTAACAAATTCTTCTGCAATAGACTTAGGTATATATGTTGCTTCTCTATTTTCGTATTACTCTAAGTCTGGATCCTCTACCTATACTTCTTAGATCTTCTATATCTAATTACTCTCTAGTAACTTATGGATCTGGCTTTCTTTAGTTGCTATAATCTTTGGATAATTATACCTAATTAATCTGTCTTAATCCCTTTGTAATAAAGCTCCTAATAGCTTTTCGTTACTTTGTAATTTAGCTTTTCTACTTAGAGCGTCTACTCGTGCATTATCTGTACCCTTGGGATACTGAATTTCGAAATAGTACTCTGCAAGCATTTCTGCCCATCTGACCTGTCTTTGGTTGAGTTTCTTCGTTATTAGGAATCCTATAAGGTTCTTATAGTTCGTCTTAACCACAAATAGTTTCTCTATGCCTTATAAGAATGCTCTCTATTCCTTAAGTGCTGCAACTATGCCTAGCAACTCCTTGTTGTAGATATTATAATTTAACTCTAGTAGTGTTATCTTTCAACTATAGTATGCTACTGGATGCTATACGTCCTGGTGCTTCTATAACAAGTATACTCCTAGTGCAAAGTCTGATACGTCTGTCTCAACAACTATTTCTAACTTTAGTTAATAGATCTTAAGGATTGGCTCTTAGGTAAATAACTCTTTAAGTTCTTAGAACAGCTTCTTCTACTTACTACCCTAAACCTACGGTTCCTCTTTCTTCGTTAGTCTTATAAATAGCTTAATACTTTTTAACTACTGTGCTATAAACCTCCTATAGTAGTTACAAAACCCTAGAAACGATCTTAACTATATAACATTCTCTAGTTCTTGCTAACTTACTATAGCTTTAACTTTCTTTAGGTCCATGCTAATTTTTCCTAGTTTGATAATAAATTCTATAAAATTGGTTTTCCTTATAAAGAACTTACATTTCTTAATTGCTACTAGTATCTATTCTTCCTATAGTCTCTTTAAGACCCACTTAACGTGTTCTCTATGTTCTTCCTCATTCTCTAAGTAGATAATAATGTTGTTAAGGTATGCTATAATAAACTTATCTAGGTGTTCTCCTAACACACTATTAATTTATTTCTAGAACGTTGCTGGTGCGTTTATAAGCCCGAATTGTATAACTAATGGTTTATATAGTCCTTCCTTTAACCTAAAGGCTGCTTTCCATTTGTTGCCTTCCTTGATTCTAATCTAATAGTACGCCTATTTTAGATCTATCTTTGTAAAGATCTTTACGTTGCCTATCCTATCTTGGATTTCGCTAATTAAGGGTAAAGGATACCTATCCTTCCTAATAATGCTATTTAACTGTCTGTAGTCTATATACATCCTAAGTTTTCCGTTTTTCTTTAGGATAAATAGTACTGGATATCCTACTAATAACTGTAATAGTCTAATATATCCCTTACGTAAGTTCTCCTGGATAAACTCTTTAAGCGCTACTAACTCTGTTTCAGTAAGCTTATAAATTAGAAAGAACTTTAGACTTATTCCCTCTTCTAATTCTATCTTATGGTCCCATACTGCATGCTTTAACAGCTTTTCACTTTCTGATAACTATAACTTTTTACCATACCTGTGGTATTTCTTTGGTATATAACTTAAGCCTCGCTTAGTCTCTTTGTATATCGCTCCAACTTAGTACTATACCAACTTGGTTTACTATCACACTTTATGTTATTAAGTATCCTTAATATTGACCTAACCTATAACCCAATTAATCTTTGGATTGTACTCCTATAACTAAGGCATTTCTAGTATCGCCTTGTCCTGTCCTAACGGTAGGATATTAAAAGACATTCTAACTGGTCTTCCTTTAATAGTTAACTAAATAGGTCCTGTTTTAAGATTAATAATACCTCCTCTATAGGCTATCTAATCTCCTAAAATTATTATAAATGGATATAAGTGTTCCTTCTATCTGTGTAATAACCCTATTCTTTCTACTACCTTTAGTAATATGTGGTTCCTAGTTACTCTACTATCTACTAACGCTTTAAACTGCTGATCTTGCCACTTAGCTTATAAATTTAGGTGTCGCCCTTAAATTCCTTTAAGGGTCTAAGGCTCTAACACTAGTTCCCTCTAATCCTATGCGCCTCCCCTTTTCCTAACTATTAGCTACTAGATCCTGCTTATACTTAGTCTAATTTAGGCCAATACTTAGTTTGTTTCTTTTCCTCTATATGCTATAGACAAGTGTTCTCTAGGCACTCCTACCACTATCGTCTATCTAGGCATTTTTCTATAAGGAATCTTCCTGGTTAAAGTGTTAAGTCTCCCTAACCTTATACTTCTACTAGGTGCCATTTATGTATATACTTAGCATTCCTAAACCGCTTTTCCTCTGGTGCCTAATATATCCTTATTAGGTACTTCTGGTTCTTGTCTTTTAGTGCTCTATATATATTATATATGTTATCCACACAAGCTATCCATAATAGTGTATAATGCGCTATATGTTTTAGGTTAACTCTTAGTTCGTCTTTATTCTTAAGTTTAAACCTATACCTAGTTAACCTAACCACTAGTATCTCTACTACAGGTACTAAGATTTATTACTTACTTCTCTAGTCCCTAGATCCTTCTTCTAGGTTCCTTAATATTATAATTAATACTCCTTTAATATAACTCATGCGTTTTTCTGTAATAGGTTAGTCTTAAACAACTTTTTTATCTAGCCACATATAAAAATCTGCCTATTTATCATTGTATTGTTGCCTATACCACTTTCCGTACAACTGGTTTAGTGTATATAGTCTATCTATTAGAAAGTACCTTATTATTGCTATATTATAACATCCTTTAGTATATCTTTTTTTAAACCTAGTTAGGATATCTAGATCCTCTTCTTATTTTAGTTTATCTAACTATTTTACCCTAGGTATCCCTGCACTTGGCCTATTAGTAACTCTTTATATGGGTGCTCTGTCCCTTATACAACCTAGCATAGCTAATCTTTTGTCTAGCTTTTACTCTTATTATATAATAATTCTTGTCCTAAACTTATCCATAGTTTCTTGTTTTCTGCGTCTTATAGCTAGATCTTTATAGTCATCTTGCTTTTTAATCCTAGTATTAACTATTTAATCTTTAGGCTAAATACTGCGTTTACCTAGGATTACTAACGTTCTTATTTATTCCCTAAACTTATAGTTCTTAAACTTGTGTCCTATATTTATTTATTTGTCGCTAAACTAAGTTACTGCCCTTTCCTATTAGTTTTTGTCTATTATAGGTCCTTAGGTGTGTCTTATCTTATCTTAAGAGTCTTAAGTGTCTTATATCTTGTCTTAAGAATCTTAAGCCTGTGGCCTTTTGCCTTTATTAAGTAATAAGCTAGCACTAGTAGTTATCTGCTTACTTAGTTTCTTTTAAATATTGCTCCTATTGTCTTATAAAGTAATAGAAATTGTATCTAATGGTATTATAATACCCGTTACTAAACCTTGTTTTGTAATGGTTTTAGTCTCTACTTCTATTTTAACTTTTCTAAGGTTTGCATACTCCTAGTAAGCTGCCTTTATTGCCTTATTATTAGTAAATGCTTCGCCTATATTAAATTTATTATCTTTAATGTCTGATTTATAAGCTAGTTTGCTGGTTTCTTTAAACTTAGATAATAATGGCTCCTATAGCTAATAGCTTGCGCTATACTTAGCATCTTTATAAATTTGGTATGCGTTGTTATAATAATATATAAAACTGTTAATTAAACATTCTTTTATTTCTTGCAGTACACTATTATCCCTCTATATATATATGTCCGCTACTAGTCTGGTTCCCTTTACCGTGTGGTTACTCTAACTACCTTTATAGTCTCTGGTGAAATAACTTTATTTCCTATAATTTATATAAGCTCCATCTCTAAACTACTAATTTTGCTGTAGAGTCTGCCTAAACATCTTCTACTGCTAAGATCCCTGGTTTGGCCTCTACTCCTTAGTTCTTTAATTACTTAATCCTTAACCTCTAGGTTTCTATAGTTTCTTTTCCCACCTTTAGGTTTCTTTAGTACCGCTTAGGTCCATTAGCTCTACGCCATTCTATAGTTTTTAACTCTATGTCTGTCGTTGCGTACTCTGCGCCTTATATAACTATAGAACTCTGTTTTGCCCTCTCTTGGCTTGTTCCCTTTAATAGATCCTATTATTAATCTTTATTAATTAGTCTATTAACTCTCTTAGAGTATCCGCATCTTCTATTAGGATAATTACGTCCTAGACTTTAGCCTTAAGTCCTTATTTATACTATACTATAAGCGCCCTATCGTTCCACTTAACCTATGTAGCTAGTGTTTAAAATTGCGTTATATACTTAATTACTAAAGTGCGTTATACTAAGTTCTGAAGCTTTTGTTCTGCTATAGTTATGGCCTTTAGGTCTCTAAATATCTATATTAACTGTTCCGCAAACCCGTTCTAACTAGTAAATATGTACCGTATATTCTAGTTAGTAGTTGTTATGCTATTGGCCTATATTTCCGTAAGATATGGTTTAAACTACTTAAGTGCCCTTCCTATCAGGAACAATCCTATATAGGCTACTTAATCTAATGATATTACTAACTTCGCTCCTTCCTATATAACCTTAAAGTGCATTTATATAAGAAATCCCTTAAGCTTTAACTTTTCTCCTAAGAACCGTTTAATTAAAGGTAACTTAATCTTTGCTACTCTAATTCCATTAATATATTCTTTAAGTATCCTACTATTGTCTTATAAGTAATTAACCATTTCCTATAACTAACCTTGTGTAACCACTTAAGAATCCCCATTGTCTATACTGGTATCACCTGGCCCTAAGGTTGTGGCTGCCGTTAATATTGTTATAACTGGTGCTTTAGGTAGCATGTTATTTGATCTTGTTTAATACTATAACCTTAGTAGTAAATGTATAACGGAACCTTATAGCAAGAACTACGGTGGGTCCTATTATTGGGCTAGGTATATAGGTAAGAACAAATCAACAACATAATAATAACTAGTGGAGTGGTTACCTAACAGATTAACTCTAATTGTATTCTAAGATTTACTACAAGGAGAGAACTATCTACGGTAGGGACTAAGGTCCTTTAAATACACAACCGTACTCCTAAGAAATCCTCTCTTATATGTAAGGTATGTGTTATACGTGTTGTACGCGGGCGTATACTTTGTATACTTTATACACTGCGTATAACATTATGTGACTCGCTTACTATTCCTCGTCACATGGTTCCACTGGATCCATTCTGGACCGTGCCTGTATTAACTAACTAGCTTCCTCTAACTCTTCTCTAAGTAGTTGTAATATCGTACTTAAAGCGTCCGTAATAATGTTAGAGTTTTCCCACCAAAGGATAAGGGTGGCAATTGTCTAAATTATATAAAATCAACATGGAAACCCGGCTTTGGCAAGATATATATAATATTAAACAATCGCCGCCTTGCTAGCGGGAGTTATACAGTATTGGTTAGTGTAGGCAACTTAGTGAGATTAGTATTTCCCATAGAGTTGTTTTTAAAAAGTAGTAGGAGAAACTTTATAGGCATTTGCGCAGGCTTTGGGGCTGTAATATAAGCCGCCTGCTCGCCAGGCAATTAAAGCAGCTTATATACAATCTTCCGCATCTGGTACTTAAGGCCAGCGAGGCATAGGTGTAGATTGGTGGTGTATTTTGTGGAGTTAAGATGCGGAAAGCAGTTAAGAAAATTAATGTTAACCCTTAGAGCAGTAGTATACTTCTTTAGGTAATAAGCTAGCCATAAAAAGCAAGCGGTCTACTAGTTTGGTCAAAACCTAGGGACCGGTCAAAACCCCATTACCTACGTTATATAAGTTAGCCCGGCTATTTTATCCTTTTCCTTAATATTTAAAACTACCTAGTTAAGCGTTAGGCCCTAGCTTTTATATATAGTAAAAGCAAAAGCTAAAGTAACTGGAAATTAACACTGTAAGCAAGAGCCTCTTATACCCTCCTATTTATAAAGTATAGAAAAGATAGGGACGACCTTTCTTTTATCCTACTAAGTAAATAGGGTAGGTCTATTATAACTATTTACCATAATTAGCAGTGCCTGGGGCCGATCCCTTTTAATATTAGCGTGCTCCTTCTATATAATATCTTTAACTATACCAGTAGTGCTATTTACTAAGCCTAGTTTAATCTAGATATTCTATATTAGTATAACTTTGGCGCCAATATATAGGGTTAAATTCTATATAGTATTACACTAATTGGGAATAACCTTTTATACACCTATACCAGTATCTACTAACTTAATAACCGATACTGGCCGTAAAAGGTCGCGAAGCTGGATAGTATTATACTTACCTATAGCTGCGCGTATGTTATAGAGCCAGATTATATCGTTAAAGTTTATAACCATATTAATGGATAAGCCCTACTAATACCTAGTTAAAAGAAGCTTTTAAGTTAAATTACTTATAAAATTAATACGTAGCTTGGCGAGGGCGGTCCTAAATATAGAACTCTTGGCGTTATTACCGCCCTACCATATAACTTAATTAAGGATAGTAGTTTAGTTAATTGCCTTATAGGCTTCCTTTCCATGGCTAATAAGCTCTAATAGGTAAGCAGATAGACTGCTGTATAAGGCCGTCTAATATATAGGGGACAGTTAATAGAAATCGCCTACTAGTAAGATGTTTAAGCCTCTAAAGTAATTATTGTTACGTGTAGGATAGATCTAATGGAGGCGGTAATTAATCTAAGCTAGATATACTTGCCTAATTATTAATTTTTTGTTAAGGATAAGGTAGTAAATATCCTTAAAAGCCTATTATAAAGGCGTAAGACTAGTAATAGGCAATTTCTTAAAGGGACAGTTTACTGGTAACCTTAACAGTTTATATATAGTTCTGCCGTTAATATTAAAGGCAGCTACTCTAGTAGGGGTGGCTCAAACTAATGGTAACGGCTTACTATTAGATATTGCTATATTATGGAGCGTGGCAGACAGAACTATAATAAAATATAATTTGCCAGTTCCTACCTCTCCATTAATATTAACCCGCAGTAGGGAGGGGGGGGGACTAAGGCCTATCTAGATCTGCCTATAGTAACTAACTATAATATTATAAATATAACGCTGGGCCGGTTATAGGGAGGATGGAATTACTATCTGTAGTAGGTGGCTCTGTGGTAGAGGCTGTAATTATATATCCTACTAATAAGTCCTTTTATTAAGCTGTGGGTATATACCCTAATGCCTATCCCAATTATAGTTATAATTAAGCTCCCTATTACTAAGCTTGTTAGGATCCTTAACTTTAACCATATTAGTATTTTAAATATGGGTATGTAGTATTTTAAAGGACTAATATATCTCTATATTGTCTACAAAATTGTTATTAAGCTTATTAATATTAGCAGTAGCCTTATAAGCTTCCTCTAGTGCCTAATTATAAAAGTAGTTGGGTGGGTGCTAATGGGATATAACGTAAGCCTAATAGGAAGCCATATAATCTAGGGCCCTAAATTTATTAGTATAAGTAGCTATTTCTTTATACTCCCTCTATAGGTAATAAAGAAGGAGCTTTATACAATAGAACTTAGGATACTGCAAATGGGAAAGATCGCCTTTATAGCGCGGAAAGTATAATATAATTTAAGGCCTTACTCTTAGCTAACGCTTATAATTAGTGTAATTAAAATAGAGTAGAAAATTAAGGAAAGTAATATCCTCTACCTTATCTGGGCGGCGTTTATATTTCTTATAAGCAGATAGTCCGCGCTTCTTTAGTTGCCTGTCCTTAAGCTTATATATAGCGCTTTAATCGTCTTCCTACTGGTAATCTAAAGTTACTATATTCCTAGAGCCTTTATAAAGGGGAATATTAAAAAGTAAATAGCATACTTCTTGCGCCAACTAATTGCGTTTAGTAATATGCTTATTTATAAATTTGGCTACTATTAAGCTAAAGGTATAAAGACTATTAGCGTATAGCTATACTAATTAGAGTAACTCCTAGTAGGAAGTTAACTTCTTCTCCTCCTTGCTGCAATATTTGCTTATATAGTTAACTATTACTAATATACTTATAGCTGGCGAAGTATTAATATTAGCCATCCACGCTAATATTATGGCTGCATTGTAACTATTAAGAAGCTTATTGTTATGCTACGGATAGAACGTCTAGTAATGTGGATTTTAATTCTTTAATATAGCAGCCTTATTATGGAGAGAGCGTAGAAAGTAAAAGCGGCACCCTTTTACTCTAGTGGAGCCTTTCTTTAACCTTAAGTAGTAAGATTGTTACGGGACGGGGTCTATGGCAGCTAAACGTATATATTTAAGGAGTCTATAAGACGTTGCGCGATCGATCATAAGGGTCGAGGGCGTAAGGAGGTGATATACCCACGCGTAGCTGATATAAGCTATACATGAGGTATATATAAGAGCATGGGGCTCTCCTATGGAGGCCCCTACGGTTGGGTTCCGTGATACTACCCCCCCCTCCTATTAAGGCGGAGCTCCGGTGACGCTATGGTTACTATATATATATAAGGGGAATGCTTAGGGTATAGAGAAGAAGAAGAAATATCGTTATAGGTGTAATGGGCTTATATAGATACTTCTGACTTGGGACTTAAGGGTTATTAGTAAGATGTAAGGGGGGTTGCTAAGGCGCTAGTAGTAGGCAAGCCAATAGCAATTTTTTATCCCGGGAATGGAAAATCCTAATTAGCTAGTTTCTCCTTAGCGTCTAGAATCTAACCAATTAGATAGATAACTTTAACCGCTGGTTAAAGTTCCTAGACATCTTAAAGTTTTCTAGTTATATAATCGCACTTTATGGCAATCTGCGGCAATCTAATAGTAATTTGCCCTTATGTATATGGCGATGTATAATAACTCTATAAGGGCTCCTATAGAGGATTAGGCACAAAATCTCTACTTAGGCCTAGTTTCTATAGGTCCTTTATATTCTTCAAGTCTTCCTATAGTTACTATTCCGGCTAATCTATATTAAATCCTATATAGGTAGCTTTATAGTAAAGCCGCCGTCCTCTGCCTTTGCCAAAGTATTTAGAGTTAATAATTTATTTAACGGTCCACTCCTTATAATTCTCGTCTTTGTTCTTATTTTAAATTAGTACTAGTAGGGGTTTAGGCTATATTTATCCTAGTAGAGGGTTAGGCTAGTAAAGGTATAGTAGCTATAGGTAAAATACGGGCTATATTCTATGGGTAGCTAAGGCGGGCGGAAGTTCTAGTTTATATATAGCTCCCCTATTAATAGCTTGTTTAACCTAGTAGGGGCCGAGGTTCTTATAATTAAGTAATTTTATATGCCTCTGCGTAGAGATATTATATATATTTAACCATACCTAATCACTAATACGCATCTTAGGTGGTGGTGTTCTATAACAGTTAGCAAAGTAAGCTTATTTTACTTAGGCCTAGGCCATCTCTCCTTTACAGTAGTTAAGTAAATCTTTTATATGGTCTGCATATTAATTAGTAACGTACTTTATAAGCGAGTCGCGTATATAAGGGAGTCGTGCACTGCAAAACCCCACCAAAATCGCGATTTTTTGACCCTAGTAAAATCAACCAATTCTTGATAATAATTAATGCAAATTTAATAGCGGCCTATTAATGTAATAACTAACTTATATAGGAAGTGTTGGAAATCTTATATAAGCAGAAGTAGGTTAAATAGAAAAAGTAAGGCAATTCCGCCCCCATTTTCCTATTTAACCTACTTCCGCTTATATAAGATTTCCAATACTTCCTATATAAGTTAGTTATTACATTAATAGGCCGCTATTAAATTTGCATTAATTATTATCAAGAATTGGTTGATTTTACTAGGGTCAAAAAATCGCGATTTTGGTGGGGTTTTGCAGTGCGCGACTCCCTTGTTGTATACGCGACTCGCTTATTGTGGTTTGCAAAAGTATTGCGAAAATTAAATTAAGCGAGCCACGCACACACAACATCAACTTTTGGTGAGTTCACCATACAAATCGTATGCCTGCCACGCCTACACGTATTATTTTTACTTCCAAAATAGTAAGGTTTTATATTTATATTATATTATCCATCCAGGTTAATTTTTGAGTGTTATAGGCGCCATGGTAGCCCACAGGAGCCTCTAGAAACGAGCCGCCAGTTAATCTACATAAGGCTCTCAACCAATTAAGCGGAATACTATTACTCAACCCAAGATGCCTGTTCATGTAGGCCTGCGTACAGTTCTAGCGCGCTGCCTGCCTCCGCAGCCTGGTTGCAACGAGGACGTTAAGGAGGAGAAGAAGGAGGAGGAGGAGGTAAGGGAGGAAGAAGTAGAGTTAGAGTCGCAGGAGTTGGATAAGGACTTAAATAAGGAAGACAATAAGGATAAGGATACAGAGCTAGTTAATCCAACTATTAAGCGGGAGCCTCGTGAGCCTCTGGAGGAAGAGGAAGGCTTTTAAATAGCTAGTGGGCGTATAGTTCATCCAACTAGAGGTGCTGCAGAAGCTTCTATAGCTGCCAGAGTCGCCTAATCTGCTAAGGCCACTAAAGCCTCTAAATCGAATCAGCGTACTTAGAAGCCTGCTAGGCGTTTAAGCCAGAATAGTTCGAATCTAAAGTTAATATCTAGGAAGAAGCCCACCAAAGCTACCAATCCTTTAAGGCCTCCGCTGAGACGCAAAAATACACCCGATCAAGTTATTAGCGTAGATTTAAGCTCGCCAACTCCCTCAGAGCCCGATATAGTATAGATATACTATATGGCAATTTGGAAAGCTCGCGTAGCAGAGGCAGATCTTGCTTCAACTTCCGCGCAGCGTATCGTTAGTGGAGAGCTTCTTACCAAAATCGACTGCTGGATTAATGAAGTTAAAGCCAATTATCCAAACAGATTCTTTGAGGATAAGTACTCTATTAGGGCGGCCGCTTCCTACAATTATATAATGGCTCGCAATATTGTCCCGCAAGATATCTACACCAAAGTACACGTCTACGAGCTTAATAAAATTATAAGGACCTGGCATACAAATAAGAAGAAAGAACTACGCATGGAAGTAGTAGTTATATTAACTAAGACGCCTCCACCTGCTCCAGAGTACGCCTCTCCTTATACTTCTGGTATTGCCTTACTGGGCAGTACGCAGATAAGCGCGCATTTGTTAAATATTCTTAACTAAGGTATATCTAATACACCTAAGAAGAAGGGCAATATAAGTGTAACTATTGCCTAGCGTCTTGCCCTACCTAAAAGCATCTTAGCAGAAGTTCTTTTAGGTAATCTGGCTCCTTTAGTGGCCTTCTAGTGGCCTTACAGCGTAAAAATATGCATTAATAGTGGGGGGACCTACTGGGTAAATAGGAACCCAGAGCTTCCTTATTTTTACCACCCAGTCAATTACCTTACAATAAGGGCGTGGGGCAATTAAATTAAGGATGGTAAAGCTACCGAGGAGGAACCTCCTGCTGCTATTGCCGTCCGTCTTTCAGTTAAGAATGGAGCTATAGGGGGTGTAGGGAGGGGCAGGTGGCGGGCGCACGGGCTAGAAGGATATTTTTAATTAGGAGTTAATAATTATGGCTATCATCCTACCCAAGGCCAATATGCCCCCCCCCCTATAGGACCCCCCCCTAATTACTATAACAACACCGGAGGACAACAGAACTTATTTTAACCACCTTAGCAACCACCTCAGCCACCTCTAGTAGCTCCGGCTTTAGTAGCTACCCCCCCTACACCGCCGCTAGCGCTACCAACTAGTCCTATTACTAGCGACTCCGATTCTGAGGAAAGGCTTCGCGAATTCTTTAACTGGGTAAGAAAACGGCCTAACTAGATAACACCAAAGCTTTAAACTGAGCTTAAATTTATTCTTAATATACTTATTAAGAACTTCTATGACTTAGAGGCCTTGCGTATAGGGATAAGTGGGCAGGTGTGGGAGAAGAAGTTAGGCCTTACAGCAGGCCTCCTACTACGACCAAGGCGTGAGCTTAAGACGTTTCGAGCAATACAAAAGGGATAGTAAGTTATTGATTTATATATACCCAGCACCAGATTATAAAAGATTGCGTCCCTAACTAGTTCTCTACTAGGTAGCCAGCCCGCCAAAAGTATCCTTCTACTGAGCGACGTAATCCTATGCACTATATACCAAACTGTAGGAATGCACTAAAGCTTTAATAGTCCTTAATTGTATTAAAGTTTAATTAAATCCACGCCTTTAGATCGTGAAAAGAAAGTTTAATTAGGTTAAACTCTAGGCAATAAGGAGGAAGATACTCGATATAGATTTAGGCAGCTGCATAGAGGTTTATAAATTCCTATATCTACTAGTTAGAATATATAGCTCTACTATATACGCTATTATTTCCTTACCTGGCTTTTATATATTAAAGCGTTATCTAATACTAAGATCATATGGCTAGGAATACAATATAGTAGAACTGCAGATTTAATCTAGGCGTTAAATATTTCGGCAGTAATTAAGCCCTGCCAGATAAGAGTCCTAGGGAGATAGCTGTTAATTATATAGGCAGGAAGAATACTCCAGCGTTCTAATCGCTTAATTGATGCAGTATTAATTGCAGGAACGTTTACGGGGCTCTAACCAAACTTCCTATACCCAGTCCTCTTATTGGCGCCTGATTTGTTAATAAATATAAGGTGATCAACGTCCTATGTACATTGGCGTCCTTTCTATACAGCACGTAGGTCCTTGGAACGCTCCTGCGCTCTCCTTTATACAACCTTTCTACTCCACCTATTACGTCGGAGAGTTCGCCAAATGGATGAGAAGGATACTATAATGTTACAATCGTCCTATAGGAACCAGGCCATTTTGTTAAGGAAGGCAGTTGGGCGGTCCTCTAGGTAAGCAATAAGGGCCTATATAAATATTAGTACACTCAACACCATAATATTATATATTACGAACTTTCTCATGTGCCTTATCTATAGCTCTTGGCCGCCCAATCTTAAGATTAGGGGGGGGGTATGCCTCCCTATAGAGGTCAAGATTAAGCTGAAATCGGTATATAGTTAAAAGGTGTAACTTTATAGCTGCTGTAATACACTTAATAGACCAATCAAATAGAAAAGCTACTAGAATTTAATAAAGCTGCTATTAAGGGATTCGTTTTGGCATAAAAGGCAAATATAAGCGTATTAGGCGTGGTAGGCATACGATTTGTATGGTGAACTCACCAAAAGTCGATGTTGTGTGTGCGTGGCTCGCTTAATTTGATTTTCGCAATACTTTTGCAAACCACAATATAAAGTACGTTAAGTAGTATTTTAAGGCGTTTTCTATATAGCAGTTTCTTATTAATAGGCTCTGGTGGCTCTATACCAGATTATAAGTAATAACCTTTATTTATAAAGAATAGGGTAAGTCCTATAGTAGCTAAGATATAGTTATTTACTGCGAATTTACCTAGTAGAAGGTAGTCTACCTAGTTGTCCTAACTATAGGCAACTACCTATTATAAGTATGCCTTTATACTAGTATTAGCGTTTTCCGGTTATTTAGTAGTTTTATAGTAAAAGGATATAGATATCTTAATGGAGATACTAAGGCGTTAGCAGATCCGCCTCTATACATTAGAGTTAAATTATATGCCTTAGTTAGACGTAATGGAGTTAGGTAACCTATGTAGTTAATAGACTTCGCAGAGGAAGGCATTGGCAATATTGCTTATAGCTACGCCTTTAGTTAGGACGTAGTGACGTTCTTTTATAAGTTGGCATATTATTATAAGGATATTCTTATAGGTTTGGCCATATTATTTGCAAGGCAGTAGGTTAACAATGAAATCTATGGCGATATCTACCTATCGGCGTATAGGTATTAGTAGAGGGTATAGTAGTCCTTAGTACTTTGTATAAAATACTTTAGCACGCCTATAGCTATAGCAGGCGCTTATAAAGCATTTAACTAAGTCTATTATTTTAGGCCAGAAGTAGTATCGGCTAAGGAGCTTATAGGTTCCTCTTTTACCTGGGTAGCTACTTAACCAGAGGTTATAGGCCATTTAGATTAGTTGCCGTTATAGGTCTTCTAAGTTAGGGATAAATAGATAGCCTCTATAATAGAGCCTATTCTCTTTTACTTCTAAGGCTGCTATATTAATCTGGCCTAAGCTTTAGAGGTTAGTAGCTAGCGTATAGGTACCGACAATCTTTGCAGTAATTAGTTAATGCAGTAATAGGTTAATAGAGGTGTTATATGCTGCGGTAATAAGCTTATTAATTTCGGGGGGTAATTCTAGTTCTGTGGTATAAAGCTAAGAGGCAGTTGGTTCTATTTTAGATAGTATACCTAGGGCTAAGTTTCGTGCTTTTAGAATTGTCTATTATTAGAATTAATTATTAGGGTTATCTTCTAACTAAGGAAGGTCTTATAAACGGCGTGTTAGGCTATTAGGCTTAGTACCTTATACTTCTAGCCTATATACGATTTTAAAGTTAAAACTGGAGAGGAATTCGCTCTAGCGTGCTTAGTATTAATTTAGTTACTTTATGGTTACAAAGTACTTAAGGTTATAATAATCTATAAGGACTTTAGTTAGCTAGTTAGGTTCTCCTAAGAAAAGTTCTAGTTAGAATTTTTTAAACGCTTGTATAATTACAAGAAGTTCTTTATTATAGATCTTGTAGTTATACTCTTATAGTATAAGCTTAGACAAGTAGAATGCGACTAAGTAGAGGAGGTTGTTGTTGCCTATCTAGAAAAGGACGCCTGCGTTAACGTAGTCTAAGGAGTTAGTTTTAAGGTAGAGTTGCCGTCCTGATATAAAGTAAGCTAAAATAAGTGCTTTAGTAAAAGCATCTTTAAGGTTTTAAAACGCCTTTTTGTATTTAGGCGTCTAGGTAAAATATAGGTGTGTTTTTCTTCCTTTTATAAGAAGACCCTTTATTTGCATTATTGCTATAAGTGGTGCTATAACGCCTAAGAAATTGTATATAAATTTCTAATAGAAGTTAGTAAGACTGAGGAAGGCTTATATATCCTTAATATAGTTAGGAGTTTGCTATTTAGTAATTATTTGTACCCTTTTGGGGTCTATATGGACACCCTTAATAGTAACAATTAGTTTAAGGTATTTTACTTCTGTAACTAAGAATTCGCACTTCTTTAAATTAATATAAAGTCCTGCGTCTCTAAGGCGCTATAGGACCTTCTAAATATGCTTAGTATGCTTAAAAGGATTATTACTATAAATAAGTATATTATTAAGGTACGCAGAGCAGAAGTTATTAAGGTAGTCCTATAAGGCGTTATTAATATAGCTTTAGAAGCTGCCTAGGCCGTTATATACGCCGAAGGGTATAACGGTATATTTAAATTAGCTAAAGCGTAATGCAAATATAGTTTTCTATTTATTACCTTCCCGTATTTAGAGGCGGTTAAAGGCGGCAATAATATTAAGCTTAGTATAGATTTTAGCTTAGCTAAGCTGTTTAAGAGTCTTATATATAAGTGGTACAGGGTATCGGTTTTTAATTATAATAGCGTTAAGTCCTCTATAGTTAACGCAGAATTAAATACTTTCTTCTAGCTTCTTAGTAAGGAGGATAGGGGCAGCTGCTAGGAATATACTAAGGCAAATAAACCCTTCATTAAGGTGCTCATTAATATACTTTTTAATAACTAGAAGTTTATCTTTTAATATTAGGTAGGGTCTCTTATAGAGTAGCGTTTTTCCTTATTTAATATTAATGGTGTGGTTATTAGGTTAATATAGGGGGAGTATATCTGCGCTCTTTTATAAGCATATATTAATAAAGTTATAGTACCTCTTAGGGAGGAGATTGCGGAGTTCCTTATTAGTAAATCCTTTTTTAAGCTTTATAAACTTCTTAAAGTCTAAAGGTAAAAGTCCATAGAGTTCTATAGGGGCATTATTTTCTAAAAGGTAGGCTATATTTATCTTATTATTATAGAGGACGTGGTTTTATTCTTTATTAGGCTTATATAGTTATAATTAGGAGGCTGCGGCAACAGTCCAGCCTTTTCTATATACTATATGGTAAAAGGCCGCGGTACTTATATAGTAGTAGTTAGTTATAGATAGGGTAATATAGGGTTCCTTAGGTTAATATCCTAGGGAGTAAGTAGAGGCGGCTAGGCTATACCCTAGGTAAGTTTCTCTACAGTATTTAGAGTTAAAAGTTACTTCTCTCTTTTTCCAGTTAATAGTAGGTGTCGGTATACATGCTTTAATCAACGGGCACGAATATCACTATATGATACGTATGCGTTGTTGATTGTTGGATAATTGATTGTTTAGAAGTAAGGGGTTGCTCTAAGGTTAGGTTAACTAGCCTTGCTTCGCGGTCTCGTGACCACGTCATATAACTAATATTCCGACACTAGAGCAACTCTAAAAAGAAGGCTAATCTATATTCCAAAGCTAAGTTTACTTCTAGACTTATTCGCAGCGTATACGCAATAGCTAGAGATCTAATCAATACGCAATAGCTTCCACGCTCCTTTTACAGGTCCGTAATTACAAGAAGAATCGTTAGGGGTAGCAGGTTAATATATCGCGAGGGCCGCCAAGGCGCTAGTGGTAAGCGAGCCAATAGCGATTTTCCATCCCGGGGATGGAAAATCCTAATTGGCTGGTTGAATTTAGGGTCCATATTATTACAATTAGTTACCTAACGCTAAGCTAAATCTAAGTTCGTTTGTTTAACCCATCCTACAACTTATAAGTCAATTCGGTTTATATTAATAAGCCATTAAAGAGCCACGCAGGGCTTTCCCTTTGTCATAGCATCAGCAGGGTTAGCCTCTCTGTTAATCCATTTTACCTCTATAATCTGTCTCCGTTCGTAGGCTTGCCGGAGGCACATTACATTAATTATTAGGCGCTTTTCTTAGGTGGTTCCAAGTCATACTAAACAGTTATATAAGGACTTGGAATCAGTGCAAAGCACAAGTAAAAGGTTAATTTGTAGGATCTTATCTACTATAGATTTGATTATAACGCCAATGTTAAAGCCATAGGCCATACCATAGAGTTTAGAAGCTAGTACACTCCAAGTAACTCTTTTACACTTAACTAAGCTCCAATGGACGATATTAGCCTTCTTTGTAGCATCAGCTAGTACAATAACGTAGCCGATCTGCGAAGAGAGGTCCTTATTATTAGCAAACAACGCGTCCATAAATACCAGGAGCTATAAGGTTTTAATATCTAACTTAATAAACTTAAGGCCTCTATTAGCGTTCTCGATTTGCCAGTTTAGATACTTATTTAACTATTTTACGTCTTTCTTATTAGGGTTAATCACCTAGGCGGCAAAGGATAAATTAAATAAGGCTTCTAGCTGGCAAACTAAAGCGATATATACACCTCTAGCGCGTTAAGCGATATACTAGTCCTTTAGAGTTAAGGTTCTTATAGCTCCTCTTAATCCTGTACTCATGGCAAGCTTAGTGCTAATCATACTAAGGTTTATGCATTGTCATTTCTAAGTAAGCGTAATGCTCCCGTTAGTTAGTAGCTAAATAACTCTACTATTAAACTTGATGGGCGTATTAACGGTAAGTTATTCCCGTTCTTTAGCTATAAACTTAGCCTTATATAGCTCATTTTGCTCTATATTTATAAAGGTCTCATCTACCAGGAATAGAGTATTATTAGTTTATAGGCCTACAATACCAAAGGGTTCATTGCTCTGTAGGAGATAGGGGTTATATATAGACTGGTCCATATACAACTATTAGATATAATGTAAGTAATATATCTTAAACCAGTGGTTACCAGCTTCCGGTACTCTATAGAGTGGTTTTATAACCTTTAAAACGGAGGCCTTATCAATCCCAAGTTGCTTAATCAGCTCATACGGAGGTCGTACGTAGAATTCTTAATTTAGTGTAGTGGTTGATTGTATATAGGCCTATAAAATGTCTCAAAGGTAAAGTCGTGCCTATAAAAGCTTTATGGCGGTAATATAAAGAATTAGTCATTGGCTAACTCATTAAATAGTTAGTAATTAAGTAAAAACCAGTTCCTTTTCTAAGTCATTATAAGCTTATACAACTAGTTAGGATTTCTTAAAAGCCTTATTAGTTCCCTTATTCTTGATCTCGTTAACAAATCATAAATTAAAGAGTTATACGCCTTATGGTATATTTATAAGTCTTATAATCTCAAAAACTCCCTTCTTAAGTAGACCAGTAAGCTCCTTCTATTAGGAGGCGCTGAATTGAGTACTGAATTAACTGTCATCCTATAGGTAGATAGTGATGTCAGCCATAGCCATAAGTAGAGGGTATTTGCGAGGGCGTCCTCTACCTCATTTTAGGGGTTGTTGCTAAGCTTTAGTAGGTCTCTCTAAGACAGTCTTAGGAAAGGCTAACCTAAATAGAGGTTTAGGTGGCAATTTTGGTCCAATAATTTACTCCTACAATTTAGTTGCTTAAAGGTAGAGTTTTACAACCGTAGATTGGAAGGCTATAGGTCCGCTAAATAGTTTAATGGTGCATATTTCACCCTCAATAGTAAGTAAGGTAAATAGCCTGTCCTAATAGCCGCTTTAGCCAGTGTTTCCTTCTCTCCAGACTAAAACAGGCGAATTTAGTGGGAGATCATAAATCATATCAGCATTAGGTCCGTTTCGCATATTTAGCGCGTCGGCAATCTATTATTCAGCTTGTAGCTTCTATATCTCTACCATAGCCTTTTTAATTGCGGCAGCGCGTTATATGACCATAGGGGATAGTATATTAAATTTAACCATTTAGGGGTAGGCTCTAAAGACTAGAAGTATAGGAACTAGTCCTCTAGGGCTAGCTAAATCATTAATTGCTTTAAACGCCATTTAGAGTCCCATCTCCTTATTAATTTTAGGGATTTCAGTTATAATAATCTAATAGGCTTAGCATAATGGACTATAGTAGCGCTCTACCATTCTAATAGAGTTATGTGCTTTAACCAGTACTCCCTTTATACTAATTCCTATAATAGTAGTGTATTACTTAAATTCCTTACTAATAAAGTTCTTTTTGGCGTTATGGGTAATTAGGTCTAGTGGCCCTAGGTAGATATTAATCTAGTATATCCGTAGAACGTCCTATATATATTTAGCGCTAATGTCTTGTAGCTATCTGCCGGCTTGGAATCGCGTTCCTTTATTAATGACATATAGGAGGGGTAATCTGCTAATATACATAATATCAACAATAATATTATAGTTAAAATTAATGTTGTTTTATAGGGTAAAGCGGAATCTGCCTAGTGATTTACTAAACTTCTAATAGTAGTAGCAGAACTTGGTTAGTTGCTTAATAGCCATTCTGTCCGTTTTATAGCCAGTATAGTAGAGTAGTTTTTGCAATTTCTTAACTAAGGGATGTCCAAATTAATAATATAGGCGCCGTAGCTCTATATCTGTCAAGTAGCAGGGGTTCGCGTTAAAGGATTCAGACAGATATAACTGTAGTGATAAGCTCTATAAGAGAAATGGGTAGCCAAACCATCGCACTACTAGTACTTTTTTGGTGTGAGTGATAACAACGTTTCTAAGGTTATTGTAGTAGATTTAGAGTCTATCTATATCCGCTAAGTAGAGCAAGAAGGGGGTATCCGTATAAATAACATAAAACTGTATCTTGCCTATAGGGGTAACAATATCCGTAGTTCTAATAGAGGTAGCGATTCTAATGCCAAACTGCACGTTGACTTATCCTTTAGTTAAGGTATTAAGTCTTATAGATTAGTCCGCGTTCTATAGTGCCTAGAATTGTCCGTAACTGGCTATAGACTTCTTTGATGTACTAGTATCAATTATAATTCCCATAAATACCGTGGAAGTATAGCGTGAAGCGGCGGTTATTGTATTATAGTTAAACGGGTTAGTTTCTGTAGTAGGTTCTATAGAGATTGTAGTAAGTAAGTAAGCGTAAGCCTTGTTGGCTAGTTCTACACTTGTAGAGGTTGCTTCGTTTATAGTAAGAGTCCCAAATAATGTAAGGTAGTAGCCATTAGGGTCTTCTAATTCTTTCTTAGTATTGTTATTATTAGTGTTTTTGTTAGTATCTATATTTAGCATAAAAGCTTTAAAAGTCTTATTGTACTTATTATTGTCGTCTCCTTTATAGTAGATAGTGTATTGTCTAAAGCGTTCTTTAAAGTTACTGTTACGGCCCTTATTATTGTTAAAACGTCTTTTATACTTATCTCTAGAACAGTTCCGCTCCTCCTCTATATATTTCTATAAGCGGTAGCTCTCCTTTTAGCAAATGTAGTATTTGGCCTTTAGGGATCTGACAGTGTTTTGTCTATAGGAGCGGGTTTGGTTACAGTTGTTACAGATATCACAGCGGTATATATAATCCGTAAAGTAGGTTCCTTAAGACGGTCTTATTAAGGCCTAAGAAGGGTATTCCTTCTCCTATATAACTACAGAAGATTGCAACTTACTAATTAACTGGGAGAGGTCTTTAGAAGGGTTGGAAATGGTAATATAGCATACTAGTACTCCTTGGCAAGCGGTGACTAGCTTATTTATAAGAAAGAGGTCTGTATAAAACTCTAGGTATAATCCGTAGTAATATTTTAAGAGCTTATTAAGGAGTAGTTGGAAACTCTAATAGATTTACTTATTAAGGTTCTTATTAATAATTCCTTAAAAGTCAGTAGCGTTCTATTTAGTAAGGTTTCTCCGATAGTACTCTGGTCCTTTAAAGAAGTAACATATATGGTTATATACCTTAGTAAATAATCTAGTTAAAAGGCTGCTATTATAGTAGTGATCCTAAGCAAGTCCCTTTAGCATAGTTAGGAGTGCGGTTATATAGCCTTTAAAAGGTAGACCAGCTCTCTTACAGATATTATAAAAGATAGTTAACTTAAAGTTAAAGCTATTACTTACTCTATTATACTTCTGGTTATCTATATAGATCTTAGCAATAGTGGCTGCCTCTTTACTATATATAGGCAGGTATATAGCAGGGTTGGTATTAGCAGTACTAGGGTAAAGATACTGGGCAGGAGGAGGACCAGGTAGGGTAGGAGCAGTTGCTAAAGGGAGGGTAGAGGCAGTTACCATAGGCAATAATTACTGATTCTGCGTCTGTAGGAGTTAAGTAAGGAGAGTAAGTAGTTAATCTTAGGTAGAGGTAGGTACGGCTTGCTATTAGGTAGCAGTTGGTGCAGTTTGCTAGGGTATAGATATAACAGCTAGTTAGGGTGTTATAGGGGTAGGTATTTGCGTTCTAGGTATTATAGCTGTAGCTATAGGCTGGATTATAGGCGTTGGAGGTAGTAGAGGTAGTTAATGGCTTACAGGCGTCGGCACCGTATAGGAAGGTAGTAGGCTACAGGGGGGGGTTATAGGAGCTAAAGAGGCTATAACTAACGGGGGTATAGCTTAATTTGATATCAGAGCTGTTTATATTAAGTTAAGCCGTTCTTATAGCGCTACTATAATTATAGGGCTAACTGCCTTAAGAGCTTCTGTGATTTCCTTATCTGTCCATTCATAAGGTTCTTCCTCTTAGAGGAGGTTAAATAGTGCTTCTAAGATTAAATATCTGCTATTATGCTTTCCCACATACACTCCTCTCTTAAGTAGATGAGTGCGTAACTTTACTCTTATGTTAATTCGCATGCGTCTGAAATCTTTGGTAGTAAAGCCTTTAAATTCCTTCTTAAATACTGTCTATAATGTATAGTCTGTGAAGTTCTCCTGTATGTGTATATAGACCTTTGTTGCTATATAGTCTCCTAGCTCATCTTTGGAAGCTATAGCAGCAGTAATTCCATTACTATGCTTTAATATCTTCTTATACCACTCTATTGTAGTTATAGGTTGAGTATCCGTAAGGTTTAAGTGGAGGTTTAAAGGTGAAAAGGTTTAAGGTTCAAGATTTAAGGTTTAGGGTATTCTCTACAGCCTTAGGGCCTATAGAGTGTCCTTGGTCTGGGAGTTTAAGGGTTAAGGCTTAAACAGAGGTTGAGGTTAAGGTTGAGGTTAAGGGTTAAGGTTGAGGTTAAGGGTAAGGTCGAGGGTAAGGGTGTAGTTAAGGTTGAGGTTTATATGTACGTTCTCTATAGCCGTTAGACCTGTAAAGTGTTCTTAGCAAGGCTACTATTCTTTTAGCGATCTGCTATATTAGCTATAAGGCCAATACACGCTCTTAAGCTTAAGTAGAAGTCATAGTCTTCTCCTTTAATAAAATAGACAAGAACTAGGCGATCGGTAAACTGTTTCCAGTACTACTCCTTAAGCGCTAGCTATTGCGTATTTCCTAATCTATACGTCTACTGATTAGTGTCGGTATACATACTTTAATCAACGGGCATAAATATCACTGTATAATACGTATGCGTTGTTGATTGTTGGATAATTAATTGTTTAGAAGTAAGGGGTTGCTCCAAGGTTAGGTTAACTAGCCTCGCTTCGCGGTCTCGTGACCACGTCACATGACTAACATTCCGACAGTAGGGTTGTATTATTTAAGCTAGTTTATTCCAAGGATAATAGGGTAGTTAGTAAGTAGTATAATATAGGCCTAGAGTTCTTCCTAGTGCCCATTTATATCTAAGTAGAGTTATACTATATAGGTAATCTTCTATATAGTACAACTACTATTAGCGAGTTATAGGGCGTGGGCTTTAGTAAGGGGTAAGGTAAATAAGTTATAAATGCGTATAAATTGGGTATCTATAAATTTATTAATAGCTCTATAATTAATTATAGAACGGCTTTTATATTATTTTTTAGCAGTAACTCCTATTATAGGTAAAACTATCTATTTTCATCTATTTATTTTTACTGAGTTATCTATTAAGTAGGCCAATATATAGATCTCTTTATTATTAGGGCGTCCTAACCTATAACTTAGGGCTAGGACTTGGCATTTTCCGTTTCCGTATCTAACTTTACCGCTATTACTACGTCTTTATCTTATATAGTAGTGGCATATAGCGCTGTATTTGGTGTTTAAGGTATAGGGTTAGGTATTAGACGGCGGCTGTAAAACCTAGCCATTAGGTAGTTTAGGCTATAGCTATAGCAGTCTTCTTAATAGCATTTATAGTAATACTGTAGCTTCTGGAGTAGCTTACACTCTCTATCTAATAGCTTCTGCAGGAATATTAGTATAGGGAGGTTAATATTAGGACCGGTAGTGTTGCTTGGGGTAGTAGGTGTTAGTAATTTGGTAGGTCTAGAGGGCTTTTATAGGGAGGTCTTTAGGTAGAGGTTTGTAGTAGCAATCTAGTTTAGCTGTTGTTTAATCTTCTATAGGGCCGCTACTATATTATAAACGTCGTTGTAATTATGGCTAGCGGCTGCGTAACTAAGGCGATAAGTAACTTTTTTAAGAAGATTTTCCTAGTTTTTGGCATTATCTTAGGTAAGGACTCTGGTGTATTCCTAGAATTTAATATAGAACTTACTAAATAATTTAGTGGGGCTTATCTTTAGGGCACGTAGTTTAGCTTAACTAGTGGCCACTAGGTTATAGTCGCGGTATATTTAGTTAAGGTTATTAAGGACTTCTTAGTAAAACTGCTATCTTTAGGGACTACTAGTCTCCTATTAAGCGAAGAGTCTATTAAATAGGATGCCCTTTATTCGTCTAATAATATAGCTAATCTTAGTATCTTCTATAGGGAAAAGGAAGGCGCTCTAGTTTAGTTTTTTACGGATTTATATCTTCTAGTGGTTATATTCCTTGCGGTTACCCTAAAAGGTTAGGGGGTTAGGGTAGCGTATATTAGACCCTACAGTGGCAGTCTAGGTTTAATTATTATAGCTTTTGTTATTGCTGCTATAGTAGGGGTTCCCATTAGGTAAAGATGCTTAGTGTTAACCCTCTATTAGGCGTTAAGTGGGTAAGGTTACTAGGGGCGTAGAGACTTGGGTGGCGTTATATATAGTAAAGAGGTATCTAGTATTATTACGAATATACTTATTAAGCTGAGATTATAGGTATTTAATTGTATCCTCTCTTTTAGTAACTATAGTAATAAGTATAATCTCGGCCTTCTTTAGTTATTAGATGTCGCGTTTAGACATATAAAGGTCATCTTTAATCTCTTAACGTGTATTATTAGCAAGCGCCTTACGAGCTTATAGGTCTTAGATAATATTACAATTTTAGGTGGTACGCATCTTAGCTTATATAAGCTTTAGGTAGTAGTTCTATAGAAGGTAGTAGTATTTATTAGGTTCTTATGCTACCATTTTTATAAACATCTCGGCGTCTTATATCTTGATCTTAATAGATAGTAGTCCTTTAGCTTGTTTATCTATAGTTATATAATTAATAAAGGATAAGATATTGTTAATGTCTACCTTATTAAGGTTATTATAGTCTTTTAAGCTACTAGGCTTTCCCTTAGGGGTTAAGGCTAGGGCTAATAAATTAAATACTCTTAGGATTAATTGGCGTTGTGGGTTTAGTTGTAACGGGACTAGCCCAGTTACAGTAGGAATGTCTCGGTAAAACACTCGACAGATGACTGTGTGAAACTGTTTGTAACTGTCTGCAACTGTTTGTAACTGTTTGCAACTGTTTGTAACTGTCTGCAACTGTCTGCAACTGTCCGCGATTGTCCGCCGTAATCCACCGTTTTCCACCAAATTCCACTAACGTAATGGAATTTGGTCGAAACCTGTTGAAATCCGCGTGGGCTTGTGCCCACGCGTCTACTGCCAAGACTCCGAATATTTAGTTACAAGTTTCCTATGTTCCTTTCTCTTCTTTACGCAATGTCTTGTACTCTGCAAGAGCTATATACCCATAGATTTAGATAGAATTTATATTGTTCCTTTAAATCTTCCCCGAAGCCTCTTCGCGCCCTCACATTAGTATAGGCATTAGATTGTTCTTTAAGTTTGATATAGTAGCTAGTAAGGAATTGTGTCTTACTATTATTAATTCTTTAGAAGTATAAAGTAAGATAACTTGTAGATACGCTGCTTCTGGTAGCGCCTGCAGTATTATAGAGACGTGGAATTAGTTATAGGCTAGGCGTTAGTAATAAAAAAAAGGCGCAACATAATGTTATGGAATGGGGTCTATGGCAGCTGAACGTATATATTTAAGGAGTCTATAAGACGTTGCGCAATTGATTATAAGGGTTGAGGGCGTAAGGAGGTAATATACCCACGCGTAGCTAACATAAGCTATACGCGAGGTATACACAAGAGCACGGGGCTCTCCTATAGAGGCCCCTGCGATCAGATTCCATAACAAAGATTTAGTATAACTATAGTAGCGTTAAAATTGATTAAGGTAAGTAGTAAGTAGCTTACTGCTATTAAGCTATTCTTTATAGCTAAGAGTAGAAGGATATTAAAGATTAGGAGGCCTAGATTAATTAAGATTTAATATAGATACAAGAGTAGCCTAGTACTTAGCAAACGCCTTTCTTAATTTACTAGTTAATATATCTGGCTTTAGAGCCGTTAAATACTATAAGAAACTATATATATAACCACTACCTTACACCTACTACTTAAACCGGAACTAAAAGTTAGTGCCATTAAATAGATCTATAAGCACGTGCTTTTTAAACAGGTTAAAGCGGCGATATAGCCAGTAAGCAGTAATATAACGTACTTTATAAGCGAGTCGCGTATACAAGGGAGTCGCGTACTGCAAAACCCCACCAAAATCGCGATTTTTTGACCCTAGTAAAATCAACCAATTCTTAATAATAATTAATGCAAATTTAATAGCGGCCTATTAATGTAATAACTAACTTATATAGGAAGTATTGGAAATCTTATATAAGCGGAAGTAGGTTAAATAGGAAAGTGGGGGCGGAATTGCCTCACTTTTTCTATTTAACCTACTTCTGCTTATATAAGATTTCTAACACTTCCTATATAAGTTAGTTATTACATTAATAGGCCGCTATTAAATTTGCATTAATTATTATCAAGAATTGGTTGATTTTACTAGGGTCAAAAAATCGCGATTTTGGTGGGGTTTTGCAGTGCACGACTCCCTTGTATACGCGACTCGCTTATAAAGTACGTTAAGGATTTTTGTTAAGATTTTAAGATGTAATCTAACAGCGCTAGGCCTTATTAGCAGCCTTATATTTATTAAATTGAGGCATATAAGACTATAGATTATATTAATGTAAATTAGTAGCGCTAAGCATAAAGAATAGAGACCCATTTTTAATATTTTTAGCATAAGCTATAAGCTTATTTGTCTTCTGTCTCTGTCACGGAGTGAGTATAAGTGGTGATAATATATAGCGAAGTAGATATTATTAAGCTATGTACATAAACTGTATAATAAAGTCAAGACGTTGCGTAAGGAGAGAAGGTAAAGAAATGGGAAGAAAGGGTATATATCGCTAGTTTGGTTACTTGGTTGACACATGCACAGAGCAGAATAGGATTCGAGTAGCGGTCCTGGCAGAACTTGGCAGGATTTGGTGGACTTGGCAGAATATAGCAGAATGCGGCAGATTGCCGTCAGATTGCCGTAGATTACCGTTAGATTGCCATCTCGTAGTCAGTCTCTTCTTGCTGCGTAGGTGGAAACAGGTGGAAACAGGTAGACGTGTGTAAGGTATCACAGAGGAGTCCCATAATAGTACCCCCCCTTTAAACTCGAGCTTCTGCAAGATGGGGCTGAGGTAGTTCTAGGTAGAGTTTATAAAAGTCTTCTGCGGCTTGTGTAAGTCCTACAGAGTTAACGGGTTCCTATAAGGGCTTAGTAAAGCCTCTCCATTTTGTAAGGTATATATATTTACGTTTCTGTTTATTATACTTAATGTCATCAACTCTTTTAATGAGGTATTTATCCTCACCATCCACTTCGACTAGTGGGGGAGGGTCTTAGATCTATCTAGGTAGGGCGTCTAATATAGGGGCGGCAGGGTGGAGGACTGACGTATAGAATATAGGGTGGATTTTAACCGTATTAGGGAGCTTTAGTTGGTAGGTATAAGGAGAGACAACTTTTTCAACCTTATAAGGGCTGGCGTTCTTCCAGTTAAGTTTCTTAGTAGGTTGTTTTATATTTAGATTTCTTATATCTAGCCAGATAAAGTTACTAACTTAGTAAGCTGGTGCTAGGGTTCGGTTCTTATTTGCTGCGGCTTTATAGCCAGACTAGGCCCATATTATTTTATTAGTAAGGAACTCTTATAGTTCTTCCATCTTCTTTATAAATTCGTTTGCTTCTGCAACTTATAAGGCCTAATAAGCTAGGCGAGGAACATTACTAAAGGGTTTAAAACCCATTCGCGGGTGCTGGCTATAATTAGCTAGGAATGGGGAGACCTTTATAGTTTCTAAGACGGAGTTATTTATAGTAAACTTAGTAAATACAAGCTAGTCTATCCAGTTGTCCTGTAAATACGACGTATATATCTAAATATACTGTTCCATTATAGCATTTGCACGTTCTATTTAACTATCTGTTTCCAGGTAATATACCGTAGACAACAGCGCTTTAATATAGAGTTGGGTAGTTAGTTTTTCCTAGAACGCTAAAACGAACTAGCGGCCTCTATTAGAGACAATCGTTTTAGGAAGTCTATGGAGTTTCTATATATAATCCAGGAACAGCTAGGCAACGGCAGGTGTTAATATATTAGGGTAGGCGATTAAGTGTCTTATTTTGGATAGTTGGTCTATAACTACTATAATATTCGCACAGCCTTTACTTATGGGGAGATTAACAACGAAGTTAATTAAGATGTCCTTCTATTTTTAGTCCGGAACAGGCAGTGGCTTTAGAAAGCCGTTATACTTCTTATGCAAGGCTTTAGCTTGTCGGTAGGTGTGACAGCTAAAGACGTACCTTCGTGTTATATCGTGCATATTTAGCTAGTAGTACTCCCGTTAGAGCAGCTCTAGGGTTTTTCCTTGGCCTAGGTGGCCGGCTACTGGTAGATTGTATACGTGTTCAAGGAGCTTAAGCTTAAGTTTATCGTGGTTAGATACAACTAGGTGGTTCTAGTAGTATAAGCAGTCTCCGCAAGCTTTATATTTACTTAGAGAGATCTTTTTAGAGCGTCTAACGCCATCTTAAATTAACTTAAGTGTCTCTTAGATAAACTCGTTATTTGGGTATTTATTAACTATAATCTACTTAATTAATTAATCAGTCATTTTAAGGACGTGTACTATAAGGTCTTTAGCTAGGGGATCAAATAATTTGGGGCGAAGCAGCATTTGATTATAGTAGGCGCGCGCTTCTTCCTATACTGTTATGTCTTGTAAATATTAAGTTAGGGTATTAGGTTTTTAACCTTAAACGCCTAAGCGGTATATAATTAAGAATTAGAAACGAGACAGATATTCTAACTAGTGGGCTTAATAATAACTTAGCTGTTTCATAGTTGTAAAGTACTATAGATTCTTATGGTCGCTAAGAACCTTAATTAGAAATTTAGCACCTTCCAGTTTAGGTCGCCATTGTTTAAAACATTTAATAATGGCTAATAATTCCTTATTGTAGATCTTGTAGTTACATTTAGCTAGACTTAATCGTTTTAAAAAGTATGCTACTAAATACAGTACTCCTTCCTTATTATACTAAGACAGAATGCCTCTAGTAACATAGTTAGATGAATTAGCTTCTATAACACTCTTTTGGTTTAGGTTAAAGTGTTAGAGTATAAGTGCGGTAGTGAACATAACTTTTAGATAGGTAAAGGCCTTCTTATATTCCTTGTTAAAGATAAAGGCTTTATCCTTTTGTGTTAGAGCTATAAGAGGTAAAACCAGGGCAGAGAAATTATTGATAAACTATTAGTAGAAATTAGCAAATCCTATAAAGGCTCTTACGTCCTTAACGTTCTTGGGTTCTTGCCAGTTTACAATTACTTTAATCTTCTTTAGGTCCATTTATATACCGTCT
>Ga0307507_10000388_pt1 | contig 91160 bp, 64 predicted proteins | sample 7_EM_MG_FD_207223 | JGI IMG/M metagenome (GOLD analysis project Ga0307507, IMG submission 207223) | Populus trichocarpa ectomycorrhiza microbial communities from riparian zone in the Pacific Northwest, United States - 7_EM | ecosystem: Host-associated > Plants > Roots > Unclassified | place...
TTGTTGGTTCCTTCTCCTATAGGGCACCCTAGGGTCCCTCTATAGTTTGTTTAGGCGTGTCTTAATATACTTTATAATATTAGAGTTGCGTTCCTTTTGCACCCTTTATATTACATCGGCTTTAATATATAGTTATAGGGGGGGAATATTGGCTTCCTTCTTAAGCAGTACTGTGGCCGTTCGCTTATACCCGCCTATTATACTCCTAAGGTAGGCTGTTTGGACCTTTTAGAGTGGTTTAAGAAGTAATTTAGGGGGGCCTTTTTTAGTTTCTCTAGTGGCCTAAATGCTAGATCTATACGTTATGGTTAGCTGGACAACTGCTATATATAGTAGGCGTGACCTCTAGAAGCATGGACCCTATATAGAATTGACAATCCTGGATATGGTGATATACTATGCTTGGCCCTTATAGGCCGCTTACGCCGTATATGCGCTCCACTGGAGCTTGCTATTTACCTACACTCCTAATACCCTTAGGCCTTGAACCGGTTGACCCCTAAAGCCTTGGATATGGATTATATGCTAAAAATCTATAAATTGGTTATATTTTCTTGTGAAATGGATTAGCTGGTATTTTTCTAGTAAGAATTGGACTCTATATCGTCTTGCCTATTCTATATAGGTGTTATAGGCTTTCTTTAGTGTCCTATAGTTCTCTGCGGCTGTTGGCCCATATGTAATTAGGTTTGTGTTATTAATAAAGCCTATCCCCTAGGTTGCCCCTTTTTTAAAGGTGTTAAGCAGGTTGCTTATAAAGAAGAGGAAAAGTATAGGCGATAGAGGTGATCCTTATAGTATTCCTGTTACGACTGTAATAGGGGGGCTCTGGTATCTGTTAAAGACTAGTAACGTTTCTTTCTGGCCTATAAATCCTTAAATAAACTAAATGATCTATTTTAGGAAGCCCTTTGCCCTAAGGATGTATAGGAGACGCTTATAGGGTATATTATTATAGGCGCCGCTAATATCTAGGCTAAGTATTAATACTATAAAGTCCTTTTGTATAGCCTATACAGTTTTAATGGTAGTAGTAAGTAGTGTAAGTGCTAATAGCGTTGAGCGATTCTTTCTTGCCCCTATTTGGCTTTGTGGTAGTAGGGCGTGTTCCTCTGCCGTATCTGCTATATAGTCCGCTATAACCTTTTCTAAGATCTTACTTAGGGTGTTTTCTAAGGCAATAGGGCGGTAGCTTCCTAGGATTAAGTAGTCTACTTTACCTTCTTTTTATAAGACGACCGTCGTTATAGATCTTCTAAGTTATAGGTAGTAGCCTATTGTAAAGTATGCTCTGGCTACGTCTGCAAGCTAAGGTGCTATAAGTGGTCTATAAGTCTTTAGGGCTTTATTTAGGATCCTATCTAGTCCTAGTACTATGTTGTTTAAAAGGCGGCTAATAGTTCTAGCCATTTCTTTAGTTGTTATGTCGCTGTTAACCCTTAGGTAAGTCACTGGTGTTTTACTAGTAATATTGCTAAGGTCTGCTAGAGCTGGTTAAGGGAAAAATCTTTTTATAAGGATCTTTGCCTTCTTGTTATTGTTGCTTGTGGCCTATAGTTCGCCTGCTCTTTATAGGGGTGGTAGGTGTAGATCTTCTACTAGGCGTCCCGCCTTTTTCTTTACCTATTTCGCTATGGTCTAAAGGCCCTTATTATAGGGGAGACTTAGGTTAGTAGTATATTTGTTTATAAACTATCTCCAGTTATTCCTTGCTTCTTTTTTTAGGGTATTCTTTAGCTAGTTTCTTATATCTTTATATTATCTCTTATCCTTAGAATCGTGGCTGCTTATATATTTCCTCCTTACTTGTCGTTAGCCGGCTATAAGGGCCGCGTACTGTGCGGACCATATATGTTGCGTGTAGGGGCCCGGTTTTAAAACTAGGTAGTGCTTTTTTAGCCTGCTTTTAATTGCTGCCTAGATCCTTTCTAGTCTTTAATTAATTTCCTTAGGGGTAGCTAATAAGACTTGCTTATTTAGTATTGGGTGGATTTCTTCTAGATCTTAGAGTTATTATTTAATTGTATTAAGGAAGCTATCTATGTTAAGCTTCCTTATTGCGTATCTTTTACTATTTAGTTGCGCCTTGATGTCCAGATCTAGTTGTATCTGGATAGGAATATAGTCTAAAGTAAGTGCCTATTCTTTTTTAGGGGAGCACCTTTTAAGTCTCTAGTATAGGTTTTTGTCCATAATTATAAGGTTAATTATACTTTTGGCGGTGCCCTATTGCTATATAATTACACCTAGGGGGGTAGCTAGCTTAAGGCCCCCATTATTTATAGCTCTTAGTAGGCACTCTACCTATTAATTAGTAGCAACATAAATGCCCCCCTATTATAGGTGGTGGAGGTTTATATCTCCTAGTAGAATAAACTCCGCGTGTTTAGTTTCTAGCAAGCTTATTATAGATATAATATTTTTTGTCTATGCTACCCCTTTAACCCTAGGGTTATAGACATTAATAATTTATACTAGTCCCCTATATGTCTAGATAGTTATAACTGTAATATCTAGGTTAACTGCCTGCTATAACTATAAGGCAAGGCTGATATTTTTTCTAATTATAAAGTATACGCGTATGGCTGCTTTTAGTTTATATAGGAGCTAGAATCCTTAGGGGCAGTATATTAATTATATATAGGTATTATAATACGGCTCTTATATAGTAAGAATATAGTGTTTCTCTAGGTTTAGACTATCTAGTAGGGGCCTTACTAGACAGTGGTTTGTATTGCCGTAGTTATACTATATAATGGTTAAGTGGCGGACCCCTAGTAGGGGTTCTTTGTCTCTTCTTTACTTCTCACTTTTTCTGTTTTTACTTTCTTTAAAATATTTAAAACTTCTATCTCCTGTGTTTACTCTCTAGCTACTATTTATTTTATATAGAGCTTTCTATTTCTATATCTTATATTCCTACTAGCCTTTCTAAATCTAAGTCTATTATTGCCTCCGGTTCTTCCCCCGTTCTTACCAGTTAGCTATATGCCCCTTATAAGCTAGCTACGTGTGTTATATTTACTGTATTAAATTTAATTCTTAATTGTCCTAGCCTTAAACTTACTATAGCCGTCTATAGGGGTCTTTCTACTAGGTGTTTTCTCCCTTGTGTTCTATATATCCCTTATATCCCTGTTTGGTTTGGTGATATTATACGGCGTTACTTTTAGCCCATTAAGGCTTAGGATAGCTAGCTTAGCCCCCTAGTATTAAAGGTAGGAAATGCTAGGAAGATACCTATGTCCCCCTAGCTTATTACCTGTTGTTTCCATTTATATAACCTAGTATGTAGTTATTCCTATAGCTGTTAAGCCTTTTCCTTCCGTCTTTTATATTTAATGTAGTCTTCTCTCTCCCACGCCTTATGTATGCTTTAGTAATAGTTCGCGCATTTTATTTAGTCTTAATTTATATATTATCTTGTATTGTAGAGGCCTGTATAGTAGCCGCAGTATACCTGTGCTGTGTATGTGGATTGGGTGTGTCCCTATTATATATAGCAATAATATCGTTCTAGGTGTAGTCTGTGGTTATAAAGCCTTATATTGTATATAAGGCCATTTATAATTATTTCTTTTTAGATAAGGAGTTTTTATATTCCTAGTATATATACGCTAATAATAAAGGAGCTATGCGTTTGTTTATTATCTCCCTAGCAAGTCTCTAGCGCCCCTTATATCCTCTTATTGTTCTTATTATATGCTTAGTTTATATTTTCCTATTAAAGCTATTAGATTTAGGTAATTATAAGTCCTAGTATAAGGCGTTCCATTTATTTTACTATCTCCTATATAGTTGCTATATTGTCTGCCTAGTGTCCCCTTTTTACCCTAAGGCTTATAGGAACCAATAGGACTTTAACTAGGTAATCTTTATAAAGTACTTTTATACTAATACGCTCTCCTAGCCTATCCCCTGCCTTTATAGCCCGTTCCTTTACCTATTGGTTTTTTAGGGTAACTCTAATGTCTCTACTCCTAAGGTGTTAGACTGTAATGGTGTTGTGGACCTCTTTATAAATCTTTATAAGAACTTCTGTTTCTAATTATCCCCTAAGTTCCTCTGCCTTTTCTATATTTAGTTGTATTATGATTATATACCTAGTTGTTATTTTTAGGGGGGTAGGTTCCCTGTACTATAGGAGCGTAGCTATAGCAGCCTAGGTACGGTTTGCCTATAGGGGGGGGTTTTATTTATCTTTGATTTTATTTAGCTATTAAAGGATTTAATTAAGGGTTTGCTAAAGGGGCGCCTAAGGTTTGCTAGACTAGAGCCATTCTGCTAGCTGTATTAGTTTGTAATAGCTAATAGATACTCCCCTATAGTTCTGGATACTAGACGCGTCTAATAGGCTTTATATTTTGTCAGATACCTTCTTAATTAGGGTATTTCCGCTTTCTAGTGTGGTATTCGCCCGTCCTTGTTGTTGTTATGGGGGGCTATTATTAGGTATGGGTCTAGCGGTCGCGCGCGACTGTGTACCACTGTCGTTCCACCTGTGCCTCCCCTGTGATGCATGCATCTCAGGGGATTATTAGGGTGTTTTTCAGGGTTCTTTTGGTTGGTTTGGTCTTTTTAGGCCAGGTGCAGCAAGAGCTCTAAAAGTAAGGATTTATATTTCCTTTTATTTTTTAAGTATTTAAATTTTGCTAAGTATATTAAGGGAGTTATTGGGGGAGTTATTAGAAAGAGCTAAAGTTAGTAAGTTTTGGGGAAAATTGCGCTTTGACCAATGAACCCCTGTAGGTGACTGTACATCTGACTCTGCTTTGGCGTTCCCTTCCTAGGTTGCTCCTTGCCTGTCTGGGGGGGGAGCACTAGACAAGGAATTAGGAATGTTTCAGCGTCGGTTGCAGAAGACCAGCGGTTTAGAAAGGTAAGGAGCAAGAGCACGATGCAGGTTACGTAATTTTGTGGCGCGACTTTGTGCTAACTTGCAGAGGGCAGCGCAGATCCGTCCTGCTCAATTCCAATCCCGGATCCAATCTCTCCGTACCTCCTTAGGTCAGCTGGCGCATTGTATCTGAGACCATTCGATCTTGACAGCTTGTCTCCCGTTAGCCAGTTGCGTCCTACGTTATCGATAAGGGATTAGCCAATCATATAAGCTTAATTTTTTGATATTCTGTGGTATTCGCGCACGGGCTATAGTCCTTATCGATAACGTAGGACGCCAGCGTCAAAAGGGTTAACGACTGCTCTCCGAATTGTTGGATCTGAGGTTTAGTTTGAAGTCATCCCGACTATGGAGCAACACGCTATCGCGACGCACTATGCGATCTTGATCGGGATCAATGCCTATCCGGAGAGTCCTATGAAAGGCTGTGTGCGAGACGTTCAAGAAATCAAGAAACATCTGGAAAAAATGCCGAATCCTGTTCACATACAAATGTTCACAGCGAGCCCGACGGAGGACTCGTATTCTTCTCGTCCAGCCGAAGACCCAGAGCTCTGGCCAACATATGATAATGTAACATCCAGCCTAAAGAAGATGACTTCTTTAGCTAAGCCCGGCGATTTTGTTTATATCCATTATTCTGGACACGGCACCACAATCACGCCTTCCGGCGAGTCCTCTAATAGGTCTACGAGGGATCTAGCGTTAGTTCTACTCGAAGTGACGGACAGGACCAACATGCGATATCTTCGAGGCTTGGAGTTGGCGTATTTGCTAAGGGATATAGTAGAGAAAAGTCTGACGGTGACTCTTGTTCTGGACTGCTGTTTTTCTGGAAGCGTTGTGCGCAAAGATTCCCTGGTCCGGTATCTCGGCTATAACCCCAAGATAGACGTGGCATACCCCCCCAATCCTAGCCAGAGCCTCAGCCCTAAAGCTAAAGCTAGCCGTCCGGCTTACCGCGATGCTTCCATGCGTCCCAATTGGCTGGTCAATCCTGACGGTTATATCATTCTTACAGCATGCGGGCCCACCGAAATAGCTAAGGAGCTCATCCTTAACAAGAACGGGCAGAGGCACGGGGCATTATCCTACTTCTTGCTCAGAACTTTTGCCAAACTTGGCGGTGTTGGGGGAAAACAGCAGCACATTTATCACCACCTATGTGCTAGGTTCCGGGAAACTCGGGAGAAACGAAAAAATAAGCAAAATCCAATGTTTTATGGAAACAAGAACCTTTGCTTCTTTGGACCCGCTAGCCCGGAGGCCCATCCAACACCTATTCCAATCATTAAGAAACCAGACGGTAGCATTCAGCTAGAAGCTGGACAGGCGCACGGTATTTATGATCGCGACCAGTTCGCTGTGTACCCTTTAGATTCCGCAATAGATGACTCCGCGTCAAACCAGACTCCCGTAATTACTACGGTCACCCACGTTAGGGGCCTTACGTCTGATATGGAGATATTAGACACTCCATCTCGCCATGTCGAGACTGGGTGGATGGCAACAGCGCTCACTTACTTCTCCCTTCGGAGGTTTCCTATACGACTTGAGCGTGGCCTTCCATGTCCTAGTGAATGGACGACAGCTTTGCAAGAACGACCATCACTTGAGGTCTATGACAGTAACAATGTGAAACCTGGATGTCCATTCTCCTTCTATATAGCCCTGAACGGCGACAACGGTTATGAAATCCGAGACGAAACAAACCAGGGGATTGTTAACCTGGCTACCACAACGGAACATCAAGAAGGGAATGCAAGCCATGTGCTAGACATTATGGTTCACCTAGCTAGGTTTAAACTAGTAAAAAACCTGACCAACACATTGCTTGCAGATCCAGCGCATCCTTTCAGAAAGTCGTTTACAGTTCAACTTGTCAACCCAGCTGGGAATGTATTTTACCCAGGATGTTTGCAAGGAGGATGGTTTCACCCAGGTTGTTCCCATCCAGAATGTGTGGTTGAAGTAGAAGATGGTGAAAAGTTGGAGTTGGTAGTGGAAAATAAAGAAAAAGAAGGAGGCAATGCTCTTCACCTCCACCTTTACAGTATGGGCCACTGTTGGGAGATAGAGAATATTCTCCGTGGAAATCATGAAGTTATTCCACACAAAGAGTCTAGCCAGAGCACTACCAGAGAGTGGAGGAAGAAACTAAAGATGACGATTTCCCCAGAGACAAAAGAGAAAGGGCAGTCCCAATATGAGGACATTATCAAAGTCATTCTTACTATCCAGTCGACTTCATTTATGTCATTAGAGTTACCAGAACTGGTTACACCAATCAAGGGGGGCAAGACTACCAAACCGAGGGGAGAAGGTGGTGGTCGTCTATCAGACGATTGGGCTGCATTGAATTTCCGCATTCGTACATACATCAAGTAAACATCAAGGAAACACCAGTACCCTAAATAGCCCCATAGCGCTGCTCTTGATAATTAGTTTGCAGCCAAACGAAACTATAACCTATACGCCGAAATGAACATAGGGAACCCAGTGCAGTAGCCTGTCATCCGAGTCATCCGAGTCATGTAGAACAATCTTTCTCGGCAACCTGGAATCACGTTGATCTCTGTCACCTGTGGTCATTGCTCCTATCTCATCCTCCGCTACAGGAGTGTATACCTTTCTGACCAACCTGCTTCCACGTCTGGCCTTTGTTGGCACACTTAGCCAACGGTCTCGAAGCTGTCTAGTAGCTTTATGGAGGCCTAGGCACACTGACTTATCTGTCATGGCTCCATCCCTCATCCCTTCGTACGTGATTTTCGCCATGTCTACACAGGATTCGTCATTGACCTCCCACAGAGTGCCAATAACGTGGCGAAATCCCGCTAGCTGACATGCACTGATCAGGTGGATACTCTCGTCAAAGAACCTTTCGTCTTTAATCTCACCGGTTCCGCAAGCCGAGAGGTAGGCGAGAAATGGTAAGTGCTCGCGGAGATTCAGCCCTAGCAGAGTGGCTACCGTTAATCGGTCACTCTTCCAATCCTCTAGGAGCAAATAACTCTGTGAAGGATCGACGTCATCTGTATAACCGTGACCAGCAAAATGGAATACCCTGCAGTTCGGCAGACTTGATATGATATCTTGTTTGCGACGTCCCGGTTTAATAGGATCGATGGCCATTGATTTGCAAAGGTCTTGTAGCACCTTTACCTCCTTAGTTGCGAAATGAAGTCTGGTATGTTCTGGTGTATCCTGCATAGCAACAAGAAGCGCCTGGTCTGAGGCCGTTGGTGTACCTTCTTGTACGCAGCGTCGGCGGCCATGTATAATTGCCTTGATGGACGAGCTGTAGGACGACATGACCCTATCGAGGACTGTTTCAGTAGAGCCTTCACCGTGACGCCCAGCCGCGTGGAGAGGAAATTTGCTTAGAGGACCTGTAGGAATCCACCATATATGTGGCCAGTTATCGTCAGACGGAGGTTGAGTAAACCCTAAGGCGTCTAGAATCGGATTTGCAACGGCATCCCAGAGCCATGCTAGAACTTTAAAACTCCCCAGACCACCTCTCTGTGCCTTCTCCTTGATCTCCTTGCTATTGAGACAAGATAAGGCCAAGGACCTTATCTGATGCTGCTCAACAAGTAGCGCGTCACAGCGGTACTCGCTAACGTTTATAACAACAATAGGGCCACACCTCGCAGTAGCCTGCATTTCTCCTTCACTTGGAGGAAGCAAGAAGTCCTCAAATCCGGGTTGTTTGCGAATTTTGACAATCAGCTCATCGAGCTCATTATCTACGACATCACGCCGACTTGCGCGGGCGTGCAAAGAAGACTTCCGGTTTTCATCCATAAAAGAGGTGTTTCGCGTGACGGGTAGTTCTAACTCGTCTCGAAGGCGGACGAATTGATCTGCCAACTCAGAATGCTTCCTCTGCAGATTGAGTATATCCACCCGCATCTCCTCAAGAGATGCTGCAAGTACACCGCGTCCCTGCTCAAGTAGGTTAAGCGCAACTAGCGGCGCTTCCCCTACGTGCAATGCTGCTGCAGTTGCATCGCAAGCCAGGCCGACTACCTGGCTGAGCCTATGCTGCTTATCGGAATTTTCTAGTGATCGCGATGTTAGTTTAGAAATGAGATGGACAGCGATAGCTGAATCCTCGTAAGCTTGTTGCCAATCCGAAGCGATTACACAGGATCGAAGAACTTCTTTGCCGGCTAATATACGAGTGATAGTAGACGAGTTAGTTTGGCGTAGAGCAGATTGATAGTATAAAATAGCTTCTTTGAGGTCAGCCATTGCTCCTGTTCTTGAATATCTATCCCCAAGTCTAATTCCAAGGTTGCTTAACAGTCCTGCCTGATCTGGATGATCTTCTGGAGTTGCATTGACAGCTTTTCGTGCAACTTGAATGGATTCTTCAAGGTCAGCTATTGCTCCTGTTCTTAAATATCTACTCCTAAGTCTATTTCCAAGGCTGTTTAACCACCTTGCCTGGTTTGGGTGATTTTCTGGAGTTGCATTAACGGCTTCTTGTGCGACTTGAATAGATTCTTTAAGGTCGGCTATTGCTCCTGTTTTTGAATATCTCTCCCCAAGTTCGACTCCAAGGTTGTTTAACCACCCTGGCCGGTCTGGATGATCTTCTGGAGTTGCGTTGACGGCCTCTCGCGCGACTTGAATAGATTCTTCAAGGTCAGCCATTGCCCCTATTCTTGAATATCTCTCCCCAAGTTTATTTCCAAAGTTATTTAACCACCCTGGCCGGTCTGGGTGATCTTCTGGAGTTGTATTGATAGCTTCTCGTGCAACTTGGATCGCTTCTTCAAGATCAGCTATTGCTCCTATTCTTAAATATCTATCCCCAAGTACATTTCCAAGGTTATCTAAGTGCTCTGCCCGGTGTGGATAATCTTCTGGGGTTATATTAATAGCTTCTCATGTAACTTGAATGGCTTCTTTAAGGTTAGCTATTACTCCTGTTCTTAAATATCTATCTCTAAGTCCAATTCCAAGGTTATATAACCACCTTCCCCGGTCTAAATAATCTTCTGGAGTTGCATTGATAGCTTCTCGTGTGACTTGAATGGCTTCTTCAAGGTCAGCCATTACCCCTGTTCTTAAATATCTATTTCCAAGTATAATTCCAAGGTTGCTTAACAGTCCTGCCCGGTCTGGATGATCTTCTGGAGTTGCATCGATAGCTTTAGCTTTTCGTGCGACTTGAATAGCTTCTTCAAGGTCAGTTATCGCTCCTGTTCTTGAATATCTTTCACTAAGTCTACTTCCAAGATTGCTTAACAACCTTGCCCGGTTTTGATAATCTTCTGGAGTTGCATTAACAGCTTCTTGCGCGATTTGAATGGATTCTTCAAGGTCAGCCATTGCCCCTATTCTTAAATATCTCTCCCCAAGTCTATTTCCAAGGTTGTTTAACAACCATACCCGGTTTAGATAATCTTCTGGAGCTACATTAATAGCTTCTCGTGCGACTTGAATAGATTCTTCGAGGTCAGCTATTGCTCCTGTTCTTGAATACCTATCCCCAAGTCTAACTCCAAGGATGTCTAACTGCTCTACCCAGTTTAGATAAACTTCTGGAGTTGTATTAACAGCTTCTCGTGCGATTTGAATAGCTTTTTCAAGATCAGCTATTATTCCTGTTCTTGAATATCTATCCCCAAGTCCAATTCCAAGGTTTCTTAGCCAATTTGGCCGGTCTAGATGATTTTCTGGAGTTGCATTAACAGCTTCTTGTGCGACTTGAATAGATTCTTCAAGGTCAGCCATTGCTCCTATTTTTAAATATCTATCCCTAAGTCCAATTCCAAGGTTGTTTAACTGTCCTGCCCGGTCTAAATGATCTTCTGGAGTTGCATTGACAGCTTTTCGTGCGACTTGAATAGATTCTTCAAGGTCAGCTATTGCTCCTGTTCTTAAATATCTATCCCTAAGTCTAACTCCAAGCTTGTTTAACCGCCTTCCCTGGTCTGGATGATCTTCTGGAGTCGCATCAACAGCTTTTCGTGCAACTTGGATTGCTTCTTCGAGGTCCATCGCTTCTGTTCTCGAGTATCTGTCTCCAAGACTGTTTCCAAGGTCTTTAACTGTCTTGACCGGTCTGAGTGACCTTCTGGAGTTGCTATGTGCCATGAATAAGCCCCGAGGACAGTTAGCATGCAGACCTAGGACTAGGTGGGATCTAAGTTAGCGTCAACTGAAACTCAGGGTGTAATAAGTTTGCTAAGGAGGTATCTAAGACTAGGAATCATCAGGCATACCGCTGCGAGGCTGATTGCACTTCAATCTGGCTTGTGCTACCGCCTAGTTTGTTTGGCTGTTTAACAGGCGACAAATGCCTCAAACCGCCACAGGGCCATCATTTCAATCTAGGTCCTCTCTCATACCACACTCTGACAGCGGCCCTCAAGTGAGCGTGAATGGCGATTCGTAGTATAAACTAAGCTTAAGAGAGCGCAGAATTTGTTGTGATGAGCCAGGTTCCGGTCGCGCCATAAGGCCATGTGTCGACCTGAATCGGATTTACTTATTACCGTTTTACCTATCCCTTGACCCGCTCACCGAATCGCTCACCGACTCAGTCTACTACCCCTACACCATGTATATATAGTCTCTTTTCTTTCATAGATTAATCAACACACGAGTCCGTTCGACACCATGAATGTGCTAGTTTAAACAAGGCAGAACACTCGGCTGATTGCTATTACCCACACTATGGCAAAGGCACAAGAATGGGGCGGTTTCCCACGTCAGATATTTCATATCTAGTTCCAATCATTTCTCTGAATTCTGGAATGGTGGTAGACCGGTGAAAAATCCCCTTGAGATGCCTTGAATTTTCTTCTGGGTTCTCCAGATTTGCGCATATACACATTCAACACTAATCAAGCGTCGACCATCTACTCCGTAAGCTGCTTAGAATGGCCACATGGGGTGGGGTGCAGTATAAATATTGGCTGCCTAAATCGCCCGAGTGGCGCAAGAGCAGACACCTCACCGGAGGCCACGTCACTGAGCTGCGCCTTACAAATAATAATCGGTATCCACCACCTTACTAAACTCCCCTCACTTACAGCGCTGGTGAAATGTTGCTGTGATATTACCCGCCTCTGCTGGTTGTTTTATTCCTAAGAATTACTAGTCTGCCTCGCTCTAGGCATTATGGGAGTCATTTTGGAGAGACTCAGGCTATGGTTCCTCCTTATAACGTTCCCTCATTTTGCAGACGCAATAACTTTCTTTTGTACCAGCTAGATCTATGTTAATGTGGAAGCCCTGTAATTAGTTCTAGTCTTCTGTGCACGAGTGGACGCCACCTAAGCGTTTATTACCTCGCGCCTCTTATTCAGTATTGTCAGCCGGAAATTGAGATTATATATTGTCCTAATTGGCGCTGCCATTAGGACCGGTTCTCTTGGTGCCCAGTTGGGGTCGACAAGTATTTATTTCTATATTCATTTTCTATTCATGCTCAAGACCATCTACTACAATCACAATTAGAAATCATTACTCGATCCCTTTACATTCATTCAGTTTCCCATTATTTTCTGAACTAACTCAATCAGTTTGCGTTTATGTTAGTACCGGATACAAATACAACCAAAACAGTGGTATACCTTGGCAGTTACATTAGGTTTCTATATTGCTGATAACAGTGGTCTGCGTGTGTCTGCACTTACGTAGTCCCTGCTAGAAATAGCTCATTTGTCCTTCTAGTAACGAAAGTGGATAGTATTGCGAGGAAGACAACGAGTGATAGTATAATAACAGCAACTCGGGCTACCGAGCTGCCGACCGAACGACAAATGATTATTGGTAGCGATAATAGTATAATAATAAGCAATACGATTAATACCCGAGCCACTCTACCTATGAATGGAGTAGAGCATATAAATACGTGTGAGTCCTTGGATAAATTTGGCTACGAGTCCTGCCACGTCCACATGAATTAGATTGAGCAAAGCAGAAAATAGGCATTAAGATGATGGTACTCACGTTCTAAAGTTTCCTCAGCAATCGGACCAGACCATCTTCAACCCAAGTTTCGAATCGCACTGCTGTACTGTCTTCTGAGGGGACTACGCTACGCAAATCATTGCAGTGTGTCAAATATGCTGTTTCTTCCCAACTCAAGCATCCGTTGCCGTTAACCCAATTCTGCAAACTTCGTACATTTCGCGGCTTTGCAGCCTCACTCTTAAGCATTCGCCAGCTTCTTTCCACAAAGTTGTCTGCAAAAAGGTCAGATTGAAAGGCTTCTCCTCGTTTCGGCCGATTTGGGTTAGAAGGAGCCCACATACCATAATTTGCTAAAGCACTGTCAATTTCCAAGAGTGTTAAAGAGCGTTCTTTGTTCCTATCGTCGCGGCTACTCCCAAGGAATAAAGGGGCACGTTCATTTGCATTAATCTTTTCCAGTTGCTTTTCAAGCATAGAAAACTTGTCTTGTTTTAGTAATAAAAGCCGAGTACGTAGATTAGAGAAGCGACGGCAGATCTGAAATGAGTTGTGCGCGGCAACAAGGGCGGAAAAACGGGGATATCCAGAACGATAATCTTCAACTGCCGGAATATTAGCCCGCATTCTTCTCTTGCAATTTTGAACGTCTGAGGTTATATATACTTTGTCTTGTGCTTACTTTGCAGTTATGATAGTCATCTTGTCCAAATAACTAAGACACGCAGGAAATCAAGAGAGACTTTAATCTAAGCTTAAACATTTTACGGGCACAATGGAAAGAGTTTATGAGATCAAACGCCGGCAACAACAGTTCGGTGAATAACGAGCAAGGCCGAATCTAGCAAGAGAACAAGTTTCGTAGCGCAAGGCAATATGTCTTCAAAGCGCTTGACACTTAACACAGTTATACCTAGGCTGCTCCTGCACTTCTTTTCATCTTTCAAGTCAACTAACTAGGTATGCAAAATTTCAGTTAGGTTAGGCAGAATTACAAGGGTAGCATGCAAGCAGAAACAGCTGGCAAGATACTATTGGTTAATAGATAAGGCGATGTTCTGGTCAGCGAAGCCTAACTTTGCGGAATTTATGCGTAATTTATGCGTCGATTTGCCTGATTCATAATTTTAATAACTGCTCAAAACCCTACATCCCTTTTCAAGTAAGCTTCTATCAACAATTCACCTACGAGTTTTTTGACGAACTTCCACGAGCTTCACAAAGCAGTTCTTCTAGCCTTATAGTGGTGAAAGGTTCAGCATGGGGTCACTACGTCGGTAAGATTGGGGGTAATGTCAAGAATGGCATTTTGAATGTTAACACGGTTCGTAGCTCTACAAGCCCTGAATACACATTCGATGAGGAGGGTGGCCGACCCTTAGTCATAGATTATGGTTCTGTAGGACCACCAGTTCCTTGTAGAAATGAAATATTACTAATCAACAATGTAGACAAATCGATTTAGACCGGGACAAGTTGTCCACCTTTGCATTCCTGGCACAACAAGGCTTGAGGGGCCTTACAAAATAGAGACATATGCCGGTATTCGCCAATACACGCTCTGCTTTTTCGACGGCCGACAGGCAAGAAATGGAGATATTGTAGAAGAAGATGATTTAAAGGAGCAAAGCACAGAGTAAACTTTAAAGCATTTAAGAGTCAACGGATGAAGGGGTCTTGGGTGATCTTATAGTTGTGGACATCTTCGCAGCTGCAGATTGTTCGTCGCCGAATTGCTCATCCAAGAAATCTATCAATTGCTTCCAACCGCTTCGGCGTTCTAGCCTTGTAAGACTGAGAACTTTGTCCATTGCCCTCCAGTCCTTAAATTGAGCTTTCCTCCTCTCCGCAGGCAGAGGACGGTTTTCCATATATTCTAGAAGCATGAAACCTAGGTCAACTAAATCGACGTTTGAACGAACATTTGAATCTTGATCAGTTGTGTGTTCAAAGTTTGCTGGTCACAATTAGTGGCTGTGTATTTCATAGGGACTGATGCTTACTAAAACCGAGTCGTAGATCCAGGACAGCGATTTGGATCGACTTTGGCCCAACGCTATGATGAGTGATTCCCCAAGGTCCGAGATAAGCCAACGTGTCGAAAAGGTGGAGAGTAAGTGTGGGATGACTGATATAGATTCTGAGGAGTCGTAGAGCGCGCGATGTGCTGCGCCTGCTGTTCTTCAAGCTTCAGACGGACGTACAAGATCTCCGCAAGCGTGAACGGCAATACTCCACTCCGAGGCATAAAGAGTTGTCTTCTCAAGCAGTATGAGCTATCTTTGCAATATTCCTGTGGTTTATCTTCTCCTAGATGTCCTTTTCCTAGAGACTAGTAGTTATCCCTCATGCAAACTCACACTAAGTCGCCTGACAAGCCATACCTTCTCTCGCGTGTGCGCCGCCTCTTGTCCCTTTGAAGGACACCCTGCCACTTGGCAAGCGGCCTGGAGAGCTTGTCCCCCCTCTGGAAGAACTCACACAGAGAGTAACGGGAGACACGGTTACCTTAGATGGTTTACACAGGACAGCGTGGAATAGCTCGTGCGTGCGCGACGAGGGCAGTCAGGCCTCATCATAGTGAAGAAGCTTGAACGTACTTGATGGGCAGGGAGGCCGACTCAAATCTAGCATTCTGTGCGAGCGCAGGAGGCGAGCGAAGGCATGTTCGAGGGTATTGCCTGTATGGGCGTGTTCAGTATGGCTGCGGTCTGTCTGGCGAACAGCGCGGTGGTGAGGTGCTCGTTTAAAGCAGTAGCAGTGAGCTATGGTAATGGAACAACTTCGATACTGAGTAATGGTTGTGGTTGGCAGAGCTTCGTTCCCCATAAGGAGATTCTGTTTCTTGCCTTCCAGATTTCATGTCTGGGCACTTGGCGGGTGATGCAATTGCAACACGGACCACGGGTTCGCAAGTGCACGAAACGGGAAATCGACCTAACGTCGCTGCAGGCACGTCCTGATGTCATGTGCCTCCGGTCCAACACAAGCGATGGAGTCTCAAGCCGTGGAGGCAGATGCCATCTCCGAGTCTCTCCTTTCTTCCCGTTTGCACCCATCTACCATGCCAGTCTCTGCTCCGCATCCACCCCCAAATGCCCTGCGGACGAGCAGATTCCTGAGCCCCTTCGCACGCCAGCGCCTCCACCGCACTCTGCTTCTTCTGCGAGCGCACCAGAGGTGTCGTCTCTCCCTCGGCCGCTGCTCCCGAACCAACTAATCTGCAACCTCCCGTTGCTAGCATTGGCCCAACTCCGAACGATGGGGTTATCTGGTCGTCGCGAATCGCCCAGAACAGCAGCACTATGTGGCTTCTCCCCCCTCACTCAGATTAGTTGTTGGCTATAGCATTGCTTCTGCTCTGGGCGCAATATGTGCATTTCGAGGCATAATGTGGCGAAGAGATTGTTAGCGCTATCACTAACAGGAGGAGGGTAAATAGGCTAGCGTAGACTATCGAAGTTTAATGTACTCGTGTTACAGACACACATACAGCCATATACTAATACTTAGTTTAAGGCGGAATAGCTCTTAGGAGAGACGAAATCGGTGAGGTACTTGGTAAGATTGTTACATGTACTTCGGCCATGCGACGCCATCGTCTCGCTGGACTCGCCGGGCGCGTGATTGGTCTGGCACACGTTGCGGGTCGCCATCGCTAGTAGGGAGGGCGGCCGACCCGCACCGGCCACACCCTTGTATATTTGTATCTACACCTTCCTGTCAATTCCGGTTGTTAGCGCAGCCACGTCTGCACGGCCTTTTTGCAGGGGAAGTTTTGGTATTTTTGCTGTTTAAGGGAAAGTAAGGCCGTACAGATGTGGCTGCGCTAACAACCGGAATTGACAAGAGGGTGTAGACACGGGAAAGCCTTGGCAAGCCGCCACCGCTGAGCCCCCCGTTTCCTCCACCACTCACCCACGCGTAAATCTGAGCACCAATAACCGGCGCAAACCCTCCAAAACCTCCGACTTTCACCAAAGAAACAATCTATCAATAGCCGCAGCAACCAAAAAAAGTTCCACTTTCCTCTCCTCTCCCGTCACCCCAGAACCCCCAAACATGGCATCAAGGTACCTCCCCCCTCTCCCTCCTTCCACCCACCACCCACCACCCCGCCCCTCTCCGCCCCAGCCTTCCCAAACCCCAAACAACCCTCTCCGCGACCCAACCCACCAACTAACCCGCACCGCCCCCAGATTCTCCTCCCACCGCGACGCCCGCTCCGCCCTCTTCAGCACCTACGACCGCGCCAGCTCGCCCTCGAAATCGAAGCCAGGGACCCCCGCCAGCAGCGGCTACGGGTACGGCGGGCCGGCCTTCTCAGCGTACCCGAGCAGCAGCAGCAGCCCGAGTGCCGGAGGCGCGTTCAGGCCCGCGACGCCGAATTCACGCGGGCAGTACTCGGACGCCGTACTGAGCGAGCTGGAGAGCCAGAATGAAGAGCAGCTCGAGGGCATGAGCGCCAAGGTGAAGATGCTGAAGGATGTGCGTTGTTCTTTCTCTCTCTCTCCACCCTCCCTTCCCTTCCCCAAGGCGCTTTTTTCTTTCCTGAGTTTTGTGGACTACAGACCCTGAGTCCCTGCGGAATAGCGGGATGCTGTGGGTGTGGTGGGATCGGTGTGGGATTTGGGCTGATTTGGGGGTTGGGCAGATTACGGTTGCCATCGGCGACGAGATCCGCGACTCGACGGCTCTGGCGGAGAAGATGAATGACTCGTTCGACGGCACCCGCGTGCGCCTGCGCGGCACGATGAATCGCATGCTGCGGATGGCCGAGCGGACCGGTGTCGGCTGGAAGGCGTGGCTTGGCTTCTTCGCCGCTGTCATAGTGCTGTTCTGGTATGTCTGGTTATTCTGATCGGGACCAAAATATAAGGGAGGGGAGAGTGGTGAAGGGGGAGAAATGGGCTGGAGATGGTTGTGTAGTTATTGTGTGTGTTTGTATTTTGGGGAAGGCGCAAGGGGCAGCGGAAAAGAATTGTACTATATGGGTCATGAACATGGCGTTGGGGCGTTTTATACTGCTGGTTAGGCTGAAGGAGGCCGAGATGCTTGTATAGGGCTCGGGAATCATTAACTGGCATTTGTAGATGCTGGGGGGAAAAACTGGACAGTAGAGCCAACCAAGGCTATTGAATTTTAATGTGCCGGTATGCTTAAATTTGGAGCATCTGAAGGGTTACTATTCAAACAGTACATTTCAGACAGCATTCACATTTCGATGTGATTTCGATATCGAGACGCTAAGAGGAAAAGTAGTGATACATGTATATATACATTCGTAGCAGAAAACTCCGAATGCGGAGGTGCGTCTCTGACATCAACCATCTCGTCTCCTGAAAACATTCTACATTTTCAACCAAAAAACCTCGTACACTCATCGTACACACATCCTCTAATACTCCTCCCCAAGCACCTTCTTCAACGCCCCGCTCTCCTTCTCATACTTCTCCACCTTCGCCTGACTCTGCGCCAGCTTACCAAGTAACCACTGCACGCGCGGCGCTAACTCCGCCGGCTGCTTCTTCAGCTTCGAAAGCAGCCGCAGCTCGCCCTCATACTTACCGATATTGCCATTCTCGATCTTGATCAGCTCGCTCAGCACCGCGAGATCCAGCCTACTCCGCAACACCAGATCCTCGGTCAGCAGCTTGAACGCGGGTTGGTAGACCGGCTTCCCCGGCTTGATCGCAGCCGGGCGGCCGTTAGTGCCGCTGACGATGCTGATGAGCTCGGCTTGCTCGAGCGCCTGGAGCACCTTCTCGCCGCCGGATTTATACGAGTCACTCAGCAGCACCTCGTTGTAGCGCAGCGTCTCCCGCGCCGCGAGCTGCTTGATCAGCAGCCAGGCTTGCTCCGGGTTCCATTGGCGCGCCGCGTCCGCCGAGTCTTCGACGCCAAAGAGGTACATTTTCAGAATCTCGGACGCGGACTGCTCGATGATTTCGCGCACGGCTTTGTACGGCGTCTCGCCTGTCTTGATTCGGCGCGCGAGGAACTCGAGGTCCGTCAGCCTTCCGCCGAGGGATGCGATGCAGGAGTCCAGCTCGGCGAGATCGGTGCGGCGCTGTGACGGTGTCAGTTTGGGCGAGCCACCCTCCTGATCGTAAATGTCAGGGTAGGAGTCGAGATGGGTGATGACGAAGCGTTTGGCAACCTCGGGCGAGCAATCCGAGAGGGATATTTGCCGGAAGACGCGGTCTGGGAGGGCTTTGCTGAGAGACTTGGAGAAGGAGACGTCGTTCGCGAGGAAGATGACGTGGGCGATATTGGCAGTTGTAAGGCGAGCAGCCCTGATAGAGTGTTAGCAATAGTGATTGGATATACGGAAGTGAGCCGTGCCATTCTGCGATTTTGTCATAAACAATGCCACCCTCTTGGCTCTTGTGAAGAAAATTATCAATTACAACAACAGGGCGCTTTTCCGGGTGAGCTTCAAGGTACTCATCCTCACCCAGATGGGCATCTTTATCGTCCTTATGGCGACCTGCCAAAGCGATCTGTCGGAGAGCCGTTGCGGTGGTGTTCCAGATCTTCGCCAACTGTGAATCCACAGTTTCGGAGAAGCCAGTCTTCACGCCAGTGGCTCCTTGGGCAGCTAGATCAATCATGCCGCTGATACTATTCACCCACGAGAAAACTGGCCGATAGCCAACTTCAGCAGCAGCCGCACAGATTTTAGCACTATCGCCTCGTGCTTCGTGAATGGACTTGCAATCGATAACAACCTTATGTTTACGGTGCTTCAATGCTTGGTCGACGACCAATTCTTTCTTTCCTGAGCCGCGAGGACCCTGGATAATAATGAATGTGTCGGTGGTCTCCATGAGCCACGTTTGAATCTGTTCAATGTTTCCTTTCCTGTCATCCCAAATAGCTTCCATGCCAGGTTCATCCTCGGTCTTCCGGCGGAATTTCAGGATATCTGTAGCTTGTGTCTTGAACCACTTGTAGATTTTGTTGTCTTCAAAGTGAAATGATCGGGTGATGTGTGCTTTGACAAAAAATGTGCGAACCCTGCATATTTAGCAGGTTTTCACTAATTAAGGTAGAAGAAACACTTACGGATCAAAGATAGCAATACTAAGACCAGCTACAAGGGCCGCCACGGCAGGAATTACGACTCTTGGGTGGCCAACCAGCCAATCTCTAATCCAATGTGCTTTGGTCCTCTGCTCATAGGTGAGCCTCAGAATGGTCCCCGCCTTGCCTCCTCCTTCGGCTTCCGAAACCAAGTAACCATGCATGCAGTTTTTCGCCATGATTGCACGTCTCCGCGCGATAAAGTCCAGGAAGACAAATTTAGGCAAGATCTTAGAGTCTTGCGGCTGAGGAGTAATATCTGTGAGTTTTCCATAAGGTCTGAAGAATGCGTACAATTGCTCCTGGGAAAGCTCCACAGCCTCTGCACCTGGGCTTGAAGGCAGAAACTCAACCTTTAGTCTTGGTGTAGGAAATCGATAGAGATCTTCTACCCAAGGCCGCCCTTTAACCATACTGACACGCATTCGCTGGAAAGGGTTCCACCAGGGCTTAATTTGTTCCTCTTTCAAGTACTTCTTCAAGGCAGTCTCGACCTCTGTCGATGGCATGGTCCCATCGTGAGTGAACTTGACGAATGCACCACCTTCCTTCAACCTAGGAAGGACCTCGGTGACTTGAATAGAGGCCTTTTCTTTGCTGGCCTTCTCGATAACTTTGAGAGGGTCTACTCCGGCGACGCCGGGGCTTGTCAATCGTTTGAGAATACCAGGAATTTTTCCTTCGGCTTGAAAAGGTACGTGGGGAAGCCATTGCAGTCGAAGTGAGTACACACCTTGGAAACTAATTTAGACATGAGATACAGAAAGGAGATATTTCGAAAGAACACACTGTCAAAGAAAAGAATGCCCTCATGTGGCCCAACACTGATGTGGCCTGATTTATTTTCGCCAGCTTCGAGGGTTGCATGTCGCACTCCTTTAACCTCTCGGCACGAAAGTTGCGGCGATCGTGGCCTAATAGACTATCAATTCATCATGTTTCTAGAAACCTTCCAAATTCTGCTGCGAGTTACCTTCCCGTGAGCGCGCTCGATAAGCTTGACAAACCCCGCCGCTGGAGCATAACGCCCACACGATAAGGCTGTAGGCCCCTATTACTCAAAGGGCGGAGCATATTTAGTCAAGGTCAAGCCATGGTTGAATGGTTCAGAGAATGAAGAAGTGGATGAGACGCAAAGCATGCTTGGTTCCAAGGCTTGTGACGCAAAGCGGAGTGCACGTCCCCTCTATACTTTCTCCTTTCGGCCTAAGCGCAGTTTACTCACGAGAAGTCACCAACTGGGGAACAGCTTCTTGTTCGTTGTAGAAATACCTGTTAGCATACAAATTTTGCTCTCTTTCGAAAGGATAGAGAGGATTTTTTAGCTTGGCATGCACAATTGCAAGCTGCCCGACTACAGCCTGTAACACCTCTAGTGTCCCCCGTGTGCGCGCGCGACACCTATTTCGCTACGTCTGCAGCTAAATTAGTATGTAGAGCTACAAGGGGGTAACATGAGCGGGCCAGCTGCCCTCCCTGCAAGCGCTTCCTGCTAGTGCTTACATTGCCATATTGCCACATTTAAAACAGTGCTTATTTAGTATTTTGTAGGACCCCCATCTGCAGCAATTACAGTAAGGCAGCTGATCTTCTTATAAGTCCAACCAGCATAGCGATTAAGAGAATATGCAATATTACGCTCGCGCGAGGAGAGCCGGGTTCCTGCATTTTGGAGAACTGGATAGTTAAGCATTGGAGGTAGATGGTGGCCACGTTTATGGCGTATAAGATTTGGCATTTTGAGATGTATATTATATCTCGCATCTTAATTACTTTATATTACCTCTAGGTTGTGCTCTCACAGCTTCTTTGGCTGCTTATAAATTATTAGATTACTACAAGAGCTATACTTTATATGGCTAATACAGCGCAAACGCTAGCAGGGAGGGCAGCTGGCCCGCTTATGTTACCCCCTTGTAGCAGGAAGGGGGGTAGGTCTACTGTTTTTTTTTGAAAGAGGAGGATATTCATCTCGGACATTCTTTTAATCGAATCCTAGTCTTTCGTTTAGCTAGTTCCCGCTGTAAGGCGGCCCCTGCGGCCCACTGAACGAAGCCCCGGAGCCCCGATGGCTGCTTTGACCCCTAAACGCGTATCAGCAACACCACCTCTGGACCCGCCAGCAGCTCTACCAAGACGTACAAAGAAACCGAGCGCGAAGGTGCAAGAGGCCCAGCAGTTGCTGAGGACACGAGCCTAAATATTAGCACAGTTTGAACAGCAGACAACCGCACCACAAACCGGACTATAAGCTATACAGCATATACTGCCTCCATTCCCTACAGTAAGAGTCTCTACCTTACCCGAATGTGAAGGAGGAGGTATTAATCGTAATAAATTTTATCAACTCATCGAAAGCCTTAAAGAAACTATAATATAGCAGAGTAACATTATTATAAACCAGAATAGCATTATTAAGAGCATTAGAAATGACCTTGTAGATATTAAATTGGAATAGTAAAGCCTTAAAAAGCAAAATGCCAAACTCTAAAAGGCTATCTGGTCCTTGCGAGCGCAACTAAACACTCCCTTAGCTCCAACATAATTATGGGCATTGGTAGCGGCTAGTAGAGGCATAGCAGGGTTAGAGATAACCTTGCCACAAACAACAAGTGCTAGGAACCCTAAGGAACCCAATTAGCAGCTAGTAATAGACATTAGCCGAGCAGGTTTAGAGGCAATAGAGAGGGTAGCTACTACTAAAGCAGTAAAGCAAACCATTGCGCAAGGTATAAAGGATGTTGAGGGGCTTACGGGAGCTATACTTAAGGACTTCCGCGTATGGCGAATAAGCGACAGCGCGAGCATTATTAGATTCTTGGTGGAAAAAGATAAAGAAGCTGCGTTTAGGCAGATAACTGCTTAATGGCTTAAACCGCACATCCCTAGGGCGAGGCTTGTCGGACCCAAGTGGTATACGGTTAAGGCGGACTGGGTTAAAGTACCTTTAGCAATAGATATTAACAGCGGAAAAGTGAATAAGTTAGCTATAAAGCGCTTTAGGGTAGAGAATGGGGTAGAGGTATATATAATAAGATAGCTAAGACAACTAAGGCCATGCGGCTAGCACGCGTTGGTGATTGTCAAAGTGGCAACAAAGGAGGATATAGAGAAGCTGCTTATGTCAGATAATATATTATTTAGGGGAGACGCGATTATTATATCACTATTTAAGGAGCGACGTACCCCTATAGCATGCTATAAATGTAGAAGGTTTGGACATAGGGCTAGAGACTACACGCGACCTAACACGTGCAAAATATATAGGCGGGAAGGCTATCTCTGGTATAAAACGGTAAATCTATACTATGTAAACTGCTAGGGTCCTTACTAAGCCTCATACCATAAATGCCTAGTATACAGGAAAGAGATGGACAGGATTCTTATATAATAGCGCTATAAATAGAGAACTCTGGATCCTCTAGGCGAATATAAAGAAGTACAGGGAGGCGTAGCATGCGCTATATAATAATAAAGCGCTGGCGGACTTCTACTTTATTCTAGGCTAGGAGCCTTACTGCTTTCTTTTAGATAGGGAAGTGGTGCTAGCTAGCTTAAATCCCTAGTAGATAAGGTTCGTCCTAATAGGTAGGTAGCAGTGGTATCCCCTAGTTAGGTTATGTATTTGGGCATCTAGAAAGCTGGCAGCTACATAGCTGTAGGTAGATTTAGCAGACATTACGGCGGTAGTAGCGCATGTTGGCTAAAGGAGACTTATAATTATGTTGGTATATATTCTAGACAGATATTTAAGGAGAACTAAGGAAGAGAACCTAGAGGAGCTCTCTAGCAGACTAGAGATAATTAATGGGCTAATTTAGGGTGAACTATTACGCGACCTATACACCAAGGTAGTAATTGTAGGTGACTTTAATTAGCATAATCCGCTATAGGGAGGAAGTTATATTAGTACCACATTAACGCTGTAACGGTGCTAGAGCGCGTTACCTGCCAAATTCTGCTATGCTGCTGCCATATTCTGCCAACCTATAATTGGCTCGCTTACCGCTAGCGCCTTAGCGGCTGCCCTTTTATATATGTTTACTATGGTCCTGGCGACCCCCTTCTTTTCTTCTCCTTAGCTTAGTATCTTTATTAGATAGCAATCCACAAGCTTCGGTTTAGAGGCATTTATATAAGCTATTACATTATACTAAGCTCTCCATACACTACCTAGGAAGGCCTTAATAATATCCCACCCTATAAGAAACTTTATCTGCAATAACACGTCAACGCGCTATACTTAGACACTAAAATAACTCTACATTACCTGGGAAGGCCTTAATAATATCCCACCCTATAAACCAGACAGGATTGGACCTATACCCCCAGAATTAAAACCGAATTATACAATTCCAATAAACCCTAGAAAGCTAATGATGGCACCTAAAGCGAGCTTATCTAAAAGAGTTACCCTAACCCAAGAAGAACACGAGATTTAATTAGGATCCGAAATTAAGGATAACAATAATAGTATAAACATACACAAACAGATTCGTGCCCTGACGGCCAATTAGGAAGCCAACCGTCTCTAAGCTTAAAGCACACAGGAGACCCTGTAAGAGATCCTAGACAGCCTTATAGCCCTACAAAGCTTAGCCCCCCCTTCTAGAAGTCCTAGTTATCCTATTTACTTAACCAAATATAACACACCAGGGAGTATGGACACAATAATAAAATAATCAAAGTCCGTTAAGCTCCCTAACCCCCAACCACTGTCTAATGGGATAGACCCTACCTTTAAGAATTAGAGGATTTAAGTATAAGGAAAGCTCCGCGTTAACTATAACTATTTCCTTTCTAAAGAAGCCAAAATGCTCTACCTCTTTGGTTGAACTATAGGGGATGCCTAACGGCACCTTTAAGCTAAGTTTGAGGACGATTCCCCTGTCCGATTTACATCTGTTAACGAGATAATATGGCACCTGGCTGCCATCTACGTTAACCTGAATAAAGTACGGGATGCCTAGTATAACTATAATCGCCTAATAATAAAACTAAACTAACCCTTTGCTAAATTCCAGACTCAATTCCTATACCTTGCGGGAGAAGGCTAGGTTCCCCTTAAGAACTACTATTTGGACTTATATAATAAGCTAACAATCTGGCTATAAGAGAAGATTGCTGTAACCTTAGATAACCTACTAACCTATAAAAAACTCGCAGCTCATTGCCTATCTTTAGACGTAGAACTAAAGCGGATCGACGCCCGCCCTAATTAGTAGAAGCGACTACGTAGCGATTGTAACTCGCCAGCCACACCTACAGGAGCTGGAGTAGGAAGACAAGCTATATCTACTCTTGCACTAAAAGCGGTTATAACTACACACCAGCGAGCCTTGCCTGACCAGCTATGTACTACGCCCTTAACTAGTACTTGTTGTAATACCCTAATTAACCCCGCCTCGGCCACGTGCTATAACTGCGATAAGGAGGGTCACTTTACCTTGTCTTGCCTAGAACTAGGGGATATTAAGGAGATAGAGGAAGGAGAAACGTCTAATAAGTTAGGAAAAGAAGAACCCTAGGGAAAGACTTCCCCCTAGGGTATTCTATTAATTTTAAAGAGATTAATCTAAGTCAGTTAATAGGTAGAAAATACTTTATGGTTCTATATACAGTATCTTAAAATAGATATAGAGTTAACTTAACTGCCCTTATTAATACTAGAGTAAATAGCTTTGCCTTTATAAATACTACCTATATGATTAATGTTACCAAGTTTCTAAATGTAAAAGCCACCCTACTAGAGAAGCCTGTCTAGGTAAAAGGCTATAATAGCTAAGCTAGTAAGCCGGTTACCCACGTCCTAAAGTTACATATCTCCCTTAATAAACAATATTAATACGGTATCCCTTTCTGCATCTTAGACCTAGGGTCCCACGATATAATCCTTAGCCGAAAATAGATGTCCTACTTTAATATTTGGCTGAATGTACGACAAAGACAGTTCGTCTGGCTGGAGGATAGACCAAAATTACCCTCCTTTATTAGAGAAATCTAAACCGACTATAAGACACTAGCCGCGAAGTCTAACCCTATATATCAGCAGGATGTCCGGGCCCGTAACCTAGCCTTTACTTAAGAAGACGCCCGCCGCAAAGCTAGAAAGAACTCTGTATTAATAAAGATACTCTCCTAAAGCGCTACGTTTAAGGAGGACTCTATATATAGAAGCGGGACAGATAGTAACATAGACGGCGTCCAAATCGCGCAGATCTAACCGGTATGGAAAAGAATATACCGATAAGATATAAGGGATAACCTCTAAAAGATGCAATAGGAGCTAAAAGGAGTAATAACAACGCCAATACCCCAAAGGGCCCTAAGGTTATGTATACCCCCATTATCCTACAACCCCCCTACAGTAGACATCGCCGCAATTAGCGCTATAGCGTTCCACTTTAATATATACTAGAAGGAAAATGAGGTCTTTATAATAAGCCTATATAAGATTGACCGGATTATTAACAAGAGGGAAGAAAAGCTAATTAAGGAAACTAATAAGGAACTGGTTAAATATCTTCTTTCTACTATCTATACTAAGTACAAGGACGCGTTCTTAAGGGCGGCTTTAGATAAGTTACCCCTTTACCAAATATAACGGAACCTTATAGCTTAGACTACGGTAGGTTCTATTATTAGGCTGGGTATATAGGTACGATAAAAATAACAACGTAATAATAACTGGTAGAGTAGTTACCTAACAGATTAACTCTAATTATATTCTAAGATTCACTACAAGGAGAGAACTATCTATAGTAGGGACTAAGGTCCTTTAAATATACAGCCATACGCCTAAGAAATCCTCTCTTATATATAAGGTACGTATTGTCTATATTAAACATAACATCCCTTCCATTTAACACAGTTAATATATTTAACACCATGTAACCTTAGTTACTATTCCTCGTCACATAGTTCTACCGGATCCATCCTAGACTGTGCCTGTATTAACTAACTAACTTCCGCCGACTCTTCTCTAAGTAGTTATAACATTGTACTTAAAGCGTCCGTAACACTATCTCCCTCCTCTTCATCTTCGTTCTTAAAGATTCCTAACATCTCCAAGTCATCCACTAGAGGTGTAATGTCCGTTTAATTAGTCTGGTTAATATCCTTATTTATTATACCTAAAGCTTCTTCTTCTCTTTTCTGGGTTAAGTGTTGCCTTCATACAGTTTCCTCCATACTATTGCTTAGTAAAGTGATGGCAATTCCTTACTCAAGGTGCGCGAAAGAGGGGTTAGTCTATATTACGCTAGCAAGTCCTTTATCTTAACAACCCTTCTCTTGCTCTAAGTGCACCAAAGCAAACATTTAATCGTCCTATAACGTTCGCTCTATCTCTAACGCTAAGTATACGCGTCCTATTACTCTTAACAGTCTTTGAGTTCCCTAAGTAACTTATTATAGGGTCTCGTGTTTAATCTACCACTATAAAGCTTAATAGTAAGCTGGCCTCCGCGCTACTTAAGGTTTAACGTGCCTTAGAAGAATCCGCATACGTCCTTAAAGCTTAACATTTAGCTTATACTTGTCTTTAATGCCTTAAATATGTCTATAAGAAGGTCTATTCTAAGAAGTAGAAACTGGTTTAACAGGGTTTATTTAAGCTGGGTAATAAAAGGATTAGCTCTCCTCCTATAAGAAAAACAACTCTAAGTAGCTCAGCAATTGCTCCTCTTAGGTCCCCCTTAGGTGACTTATTCTTTAGCGATCCTTTTTTATTAATATTACCTAACCTACTCTCTTCTGATACTTCTATACCTTTCCTATAGCGTTTCTTAGGTTGCTTAGTAGTTCCTAGGTAGTCTTACTATAACCTATCCACTTTATTTTATACTACGTTTCATTATCTACATCCTTATAACTAATGATCTTTGAAACTTGCTATTCGTCTTCCTCTTATCCTCTATACGTGTCTGCCTTATAGACTGGTAGCTTAACATTCCTATATGCTAGCTCTAGCATTGCGATATGCTGTATAGGGTAGATTTTCATTTTAGCTAGTAGGTTCAACTTATATATAACTAATAAAATTCTTTACTTAACTTTAAAAGGTCCTAGTCTAATATAGTCTAATTTCTTACTTAGTTGTTAACTCTTAAAATTTTTGTGTAGTAGCCACACTTTATCTCCCTCCTTAAGATCTGGTCCCTTAGATCTCTTAGTATTGTAGTACCTTTTCATTTGTTTTTATACTAGTTTAGCTGTTTCTTTAAGGTCTATATAAAGATTCATTAACATCTCCATTCTTTGTTTAGCTATGCTACTCGTCTTTTTTACTTGCTGTAGCGACAACGATGTTCTTGGCTCATACCCATAATTCGCCTTAAATAGTGATGTCCCCATTCCTTCTTGTAGTATTATATTGTACACAAACTGTATAACTAGTAATAGTAATACCCAATTATTCTATACGTAATTAACATAATGCCTTAGATACTGCTCTAGTGTCTAGTTTAGTCTTTCCGTTTGTCTATCCGTCTGCGGATAATACGCTGTAGATATTACTACGCAAACTCCTTATTCTACCAAAAACACTTCCTAAAATACTGCTATAAATCTTGGATCTCTATCCAATATAATCTTATCTAGTGCTCCATGTCTTATAAACACTTCTTTTATATAGATTCTAGCGACATCTTCTACTAATATCTCTTTAGTGCATACTATAAAGTATTCCCACTTTGTTAGCTTATCTACTATTACTAAAATCGCGTTATAATCTTGTCCTATAATAGGATCTCTTAACTTTGGTAACTTAATAATAAAGTCCTATAATATAACCTCCCATGGTCTTCCTAGTGTCTTAACAGGTTGTAGCCCTCTATATAGCTTATACCTTATCAGTTTGTTTCTTTGGCAATCTAAACATTCCTTTATAACTTATCTTACTAGTCCCCAGATTCCTTAAACAATATACTCCTCTTAAAGTCTTAATACTAAGCCTATAGCTCTATTATATCCTTATATTATTCCCTTATAAAATTCCTTAATAAATTCTTCTGTAATAGACTTAGGCATATATATTACTTCTCTGTTTTCGTATTGCTCTAAGTCTAGATCCTCTACCTATACTTCTTAGATCTTCTATATCCAATCACTCTCTAGTAATTTATAGATCTAACTTTCCTTAGTTGCTGCAATCTTTAGATAATTATACCTAATTAATTCGTCTTAATCCTTTCACAATAAAGCTCCCGATAGCTTTTCATTACTTTATAGTTTAGCCTTTCTGCTTAGAGCGTCTGCTCGTGCATTGTCTATACCCTTAGTATACTGAATTTCAAAATAGTATTCTATAAGCATTTCCGCCTATCTAACCTATCTTTGGTTAAGTTCCTTTGTTATTAGGAATCCTATAAGGTTCTTATAGTCCATTTTAACCACAAATAGTTTCTCTATGCCTTATAAGAATGCTCTCTATTCCTTAAATACTGCAACTATACCTAACAACTCTTTGTTATAGATATTATAGTTTAACTCTAGTAATGTCATCTTCCAACTATAGTATACCACTGGGTGCCATCTATCTTAATATTTCTATAGGAAGCACGCCCCTAGTATAAAGTCTAATGTATCCGTTTCTACAACCATCTCTAGACCTGGTTAATAGATCTTAAGAACTGGCTCCTAGGTAAATAACTCTTTAATTCTCTTAAATAGTTCTTATTACTTCTCTCCCTATGCCCATAGTTCTTCTTTCTTTGTTAACTGCGTAAATGGCTTAATATTCTGTGACCATTATGCTATAAACCTTCTATAATAATTGCAAAACCCTAGGAATGATCTTAACTGCGTAATATTCTCTAGTTTTTGCCAATTCACTATAGCCTTAATCTTCTTTAGATCTATGCTGAGTTGGCCTAGTTTAATAATAAATCTAACAAAATTGGTCTTCCTAGTAAAGAACTCGCATTTCTTAATTGCTACTAGCATCTGTTCTTCTTATAGTCTCTTTAAAACCCACTTAATATGTTTTCCATATTCCTCCTTACTCTCTAAATAGATAATAATGTTGTTAAGGTACACTATAACAAATTCATCTAGGTGTTTTCCTAATATACTATTAATTCGCTTCTAGAACGTTGCTAGTACATTTATAAGTCCGAATTGTATAACTAATAGCTTATATAGTCCTTCCTTTAACCTAAAGGCTGTCTTCTATTTGTCGCCTTCCTTAATTCTAATCTAATAGTACGCCTATCTCAGATCTATCTTTATAAAGATCTTTGCGTTGCCTATCCTATCTTAGATTTCGCTAATTAAGGGTAAAGGATATCTATCCTTCCTAGTAATGCTGTTTAACTGTCTATAGTCTATACACATCCTAAGTTTTCCATTTTTCTTTAGGATGAATAATACTAGATATCCTACTAATAACTATAATAGTCTAATATATCCCTTGCATAAGTTCTCCTAGATAAACTCCTTAAGCGCTACTAACTCTATTTTAGTAAGCTTATAGATTAGAAAGAACCTTAGACTTATTCCTTCTTCTAATTCTATCTTATAGTCCTAAGCTGCATGCTCTAACAGCTTCTCACTCTCTAGTGACCATAACTTTTTACCATACTTATAGTATTTCTTTGGTATATAACTTAAGCCTTACTTAGTTTTTTTATATGTCGCTCCAACCTGGTACTATACCAACTTAGTTTGCTATTGTACTTTGCGCTATTATATATTCTTAATATCAACTTGACCTATAACCTAATTAATCTTTAGATTATACTCCTATAACTAAGGTATTCCTAGTATTGCCTCGTCCTATCCCAACGGTAGGATATCAAAAGACACTCTAACTAGTCTCCCTTTAATAGTTATCTAAATAGGTCCTATTTTAAGATTAATAATACCTCCTCTATAGGCTATCTAATCTCCTAAAATTGTTATAAGTGGATATGGGTGTTCCTTTTGTCTATATAGTAACCCTATCCTTTCCACTACCTTTAGTAATATGTGGTTCCTAGTTACTCCACTATCTACTAACACTTCGAACTGCTAATCTTGCCACTTAGCTCTTAAATTTAGGTATTATCTATAAATTCCTTTAAGGGTCTAAGGCTCTAACACTAGTTCCCTCTAGTCTTATACGCCTCCCCTTTTCCTAACTATTAGTTGCTCAATCCTGCTTATACTTAATCCAACTTTAGCCAATACTTAGTTTATTTCTTTTCCTCTACATGCCATAGACAAGTGTTCTCTAGGCACTTCCACTACTATCATCTATCTAGGTATTCTTCCGTAAGGAATCTTCCTAGTTAAAGTATTAAGTCTCCTTAACCTTATACTTCTACTAGGTGCCAACTATGTATATACCTAGCATTCCTAAACCACTTTTCTTCTGGTGCCCAATATATCCTTACTAGGTATTTCCGGTTCTTATCTTTAGGTGCTCTATATATGTTATATATATCATCCACACAAGCTATCCACAATAGTGTATAATGCGCTATATGTTTTAGGTTAACTCTTAGTTTGTCTTTATCCTTAAGTTTAAACCTATACCTAGTTAACCTAACCACTGGTATCTCTACTGTGGGTACTAAGATTTATCACTTACTTCTCTAGTCCCTAGATCCCTCTTCTAGGTTCCTTAACATTATAATTAATACTCCTTTAATATAACTTATACGTTTTTCCGTAATAGGTTAGTTTTAGACAACTTTTTTATTTAGCCATATATAAAAATCTTCCTATTTATCATTGTGTTGTTGCCTATACCACTTTCCGTACAACTGGTTTAGTATATATAGTCTATCCGTTAGAAAGTACCTTGTTATTACTATATTATAACATCCTTTAGTATATCTTTCTTTAAACCTAGTTAGAATATCTAGATCCTCTTCTTATTCTAGTTTGTCTAACTACTTTGCCCTAGGTGTCCCTATACTCGGCCTATTAGTAACTCTTTGCATGGGTGCTCTGTTCCTTATATAACCTAGCATAGCTAATCTCTTGTCTAGCTTTTACTCTTACTATACAATAATTCTTATCCTAAACTCATCTATAGTTTCTTATTTTCTGCGTCTTGCAGCTGGATCTTTATAGTTATCTTACTTTTTAATCCTAGTATCAATTGTTTAATCTTTAGGCTAAACACTACGTTCACCTAGGATTGCTAATGTTCTTATTTATTCTCCAAACTCATAGTTCTTAAACTTGCGTCCTATACTTATTCGCTTATTACTAAACTAAGTTACTACCCTTTCCTATTAGTTTTCGTCTGTTGTGGGTCCTTAGGTATGTCTTATCTCACTTTAAGAATCTTAAGCTTCTCTTATCTCTTCTTAAGAATCTTAAGCCTGTGGCCTTTTGCCTTTATCAAGTAATAAGCTAGCACTAGTAGTTGTCTACTTGCTTAGTTTCTTCTAAACATTACTCCTATCGTCTTATAAAGCGATGGAAATCGTATCCAATAGTATCGCTATACCCGTTACTAAACCTTGTTTAGTGACGGTCTCAGTCTCTACTTCTATTACGTCATTAAGGTTTAAGTGCTCCCAGTTAGCCTCCTTTTCGTCCTCGTTGCTGTTAATTAATAAGTACTCTAACTCCATTGTCATTGCTACTAATCTTTATCCGTATATTGCTGTAACATCTTGATCTAGCTTATAGAGTTAATCTTATTCTTTATCTAACTCTCTAGTTCCTCGGAGTCCTTTTAACTCTAGCTCTTATAGCCAATAGCTCGCGCCGTACTTAGCGTCCTTATAAATTCGGCATGCGTTATTGTAACAATACGCAAAACTATTAATTAAACATTCTTTTATTCCTTGCAGTACACCGTCGTTCCTCTATATATATATGCCATCTACTGGTCTAGTTCCCTTTACCACGTAGTTACTCTAACCACCTCTATAGTCTCTGGCGAAATAACCTTGTTTTCCGCAATTTATATAAGCTCCATCTTTAAACCATCTTTCTTACTATAGAGTCCGCCTAAACGTCTTCTACTGCTAAGATCCCTAGTTTGGCCTCTACTCCTAGGTCCTTTAATTACTTAATCCTCAACCTCTAGGTTTCTATGGTTTCTTTTCCCATCTTTAGATTTCTTTAGTACCACTTAGGTCCATTAGCTCTACGCTATTCTATAGTTTTTAACTCTATATCTATTATTGCGTACTCTGCGCCTTATACAACTATAGAACTCTATCTTACCCTCTTTTAGCTTGTTCCCTTTAGTAGATTCTATTATTAATCTTTATCAACTAATCTATTAACTCCCTTAGAGTATCCGCATCTTCTATCAGGATAATTACGTCCTAGACTTTAGCCTTAAGTCCCTATTTATACTATGCTATAAGCGCCCTATCATTCCACTCAACCTACATGGCTAGTATTTAAAACTGTATTGTATACTCAATTACTAAAGTGCGTTATACTAAGTTCTAAAGCTTTCGTTCCGCTATGGTTGTGGCCTCTAGGTCTCCAAATATCTACGTTAGTTGCTCTACAAACCTATTCCAACTGGCAAATATATACCGTACATCTTAGTTAGTAGTTGTTATGCTATTAGCCTATATCTCCGTAAGATACGGCTTAAACCACTTAAGTGCCCTCCCTGTTAGGAACAATTCTGCATAGGCTACTTAGTCTAACAATGTTGCTAACTTCGCTCCTTCCTATACTACCTTAAAGTGCATTTGCGTAAGAAATCCCTTAAGCTTCAACTTCTCTTCTAAGAATCATTTAATTAAAGGTAACTTAATCTTTGCTGCTTTAATTCCATTAATGCGTTCTTTAAGTATCCTATTATTATCTTATAAGTGATCAACCATTTCCTATAACTGACCTTACGTAACCACTTGAGAATCCCCATCGTCTATACTGGTATTACCTAGCCCTAAGGTTGTGGCTGCCGTTAACGCCATTATAACTAGTGCTGCTCTTAGTGGCATATTATTCGAGTTTGTTCCAATACCGTAACCTTAGTAGTGAATGTGTAACAGAACCTTGTAGCTTAGACTACGGTGGGTTCTGTTATTAGGCTAGGTATATAGGTACAACAAAAACAACAACATAATAATAACTAGTGGAGTAGTTACCCAATAAATTAACTCCAATTGTATTCTAAGATTCACTATAAGGAGAGAACTATCTACGGTAGGGACTAAGGTCCTTTAAATACACAGCCATACGCCTAAGAAATCCTCTCTTGTACGTAAGGTACGTGTTATCTATATTAAACGTAACGTCCCTTCCGTTTAACATAGTCAATACATTTAACACCACGTGACCTCGGTTACTATTCCTCGTCATATAGTTCCACCGGATCTATCCTAGACCGTGCCTATATCAACCAACTAGCTTCCGCCGACTCTTCTCCAAGTAGTCGTAACATTGTACTTAAAGCGTCCGTAACACCAGATATATAATTATAAGATTTAATTAGAAGCCAATAACTCGCTAGGCTATAGCCCCCTCTACTAATAATTAATAGATAAGCTAAAAGCAACAAAGTAGTACTTAATTAATAACCTAGATAAAGGGTTTATTAAGCCAAGTTAAGCCCCTTTTGCTTCCCCTATCCTATTTATAAAAAAGCCTAGTAGAGGCCTCCGTTTTTATATCAACTATTGGAAGCTAAATGCTATTACTTAAAAGGATTGGTATTCTATTCCGTTAATTAACGAAACCCTTATACGTCTAAGCCGGGTAAAGATCTTTACTAAACTTAATATTCGCTAAGCTTTCTACTAAATTAGGATAGACCCTGTATCTAAAGATTTAATAACGTTTTATACCCGTTATAGGTCCTATAAATACAAAGTTCTTCCTTTTAGACTAATAAACGGACCGGCTACGTACCAAAGGTATATAAATAACGTTCTTTTTGATTACCTTAACGAATTCTATATGGTATACCTAGACGACATTTTTATATACTTAGACAACGAACTTAAGTACTAAGTTCACATTAAGAAGGTCCTAGAGAGATTATAGAACACGGGTTTACAAGTTAATATTAAAAAATATATATTTGGGGTAAAACGCACAAAGTACCTTGGGTTTATAGTAAGTACAGATAGGATTAAAGTCGACCCTAAGAAGGTTAACGTAATCCGCAACTAAAAGCCCCCTTGCACTATAAAGGGGATCCAGTCCTTCCTAGGTTTTTATAATTTCTACTACCGATTTATCCGTGACTACGGAGTTGTGGCAACGCCTCTTATACAACTTACCCAGAAAGACACGCCTTTTGTCTTTAATAACAACTATATAGAAGCCTTCGGAGAGTTAAAAGATCGGCTTATCTCTTCTCTAATCCTTTATTACTATAACCTAGACCTTAAATTAATGCTAGAGACGGACGCTTCTAACGGAGTTATAGCAGGAATTCTATTATAGTTACATCTAGATGGCGAATGGTACCCTATTACCTTCTTCTCAAAAACAATGGACCTAGCCGAGTATAACTACAAAGTATACAACAAAGAAATACTAGCTATTATTTAATCACTATCCCAATGGCGCGCAGAGCTTAAAGGCACGAACTCCCGGATTAAGATATATATGGATCATAAAGCCCTAGAGTACTTTATGACTACAAAGCAGCTTACTAGATAATAAGCCTACTAGGCTAAAATACTCTCCGAATTCTTCTTTACGATTATATATTATTCTGGTAAGCAAAATACTAAAGCTAATGCACTAACCTAAAGGGAACAAGACATAGGACCCTAGGATAAGCTAAAGACCTAATACTAGACGCGCGCCCTTCTCTATCCCGAATAGCTTGACCCGCAAATTCTTAAAGAACTAAACTCTAAATGGAATAAGCTAGCACCCCTAGAGGGAGCAGTCTTAGACGAACTAATAGGGCTAGTTAACTACATCCTAACTGCAAACCACATAGCTGACTCCCTAAAAGCCCTCCGCAACTAAGCCGCGAAGGAGGACCCTAATTTGGAAATAGAAGAAGGACTGCTTCTATACCAAGGATAGCTTATAGTTCCAGATATTAACAACCTACAAACAAAGTTAATCCGCGAAGCCCACTATTAAGTCTCTACGGTACACCCTGGTTGCAATAAGACCTACTAACTACTAGCGCCCCGTTACTACTAGCGAGGACTTCTATCTAATATAGATTAATTTGTTAGAAACTTCCACGCCTATAGACGCGTAAATGCCCCTAGGGATTAAACTCCTAGGTGGCTATAACTACTGCTAGTTCTAGAACGCCCTTAGCAATATATTACTATAGACTTCAAGTCATTTCTAAAGGACGCCCACGGCCATAATGCAGCCTTTATAGTGGTTAACTGACTATATAAGCAATCCGTCTCCCTCCCTTGTTTTAAGACCACAACTGCGAAGGATATGGCCCGCCTCTACATTAACAACATCTATTAATTCTACGGCGCCCCCAAATTAATTATCTCTGACTATGGCCCCCAGTTTATATCAGATTTCTGGAATGAACTCTACTATATCCTTAGAATTAAGATTAAGCTCTCTACTATATTCTACCCTTAGACTGACGGCCAAACCGAGATTATAAACTAGTACCTCAACTAGCAACTACGGCCCTTTATAGACTACTATTAGGACAACTAGTTGGAATTACTACCTATAATAGACTACGCGCAGCTTACACTCCCTTATAACAGTATAGGGATGTCCCTATTTAAACTGCTCTATAGGTATACACCACGAACGTCCTTTAATTGGGATAGGCCTACTAAACCCACTACAGCCCACGAACGCCTTAGCTACAAGGAGGCCTGGGTATTTGCTAAGAGAATACATAGAGCCTAGAAGACTGCTTAAACAATTATAAGAAAGGCACAAGAAAAAAAGGAGTCTAATATAAACTAACATTATCGCGAGGAAGACTTCTAAGTAGGAGATAAGGTATAGGTGTTAATAAAGAACTGGAAAACCTAGAGGCTAAGCCGCAAGTTAGACCACCAAATAGCTAGCCCATACAAGACTCTTTAAAAGGTAGGACACTCTTTTAAGGTTAAGCTACTAGAGTTAATAAGGATCCACCCTGTTTTCTCCCCAGACCGGCTATAAAAGGCTGCGGATAATCCACTACCTGGATAGTATAATGACCCCCCACCACTAATCCAGATTGCTAAGGACGAAGAATGGGAAGTTAAAGAAATCCTAGCAGTAAAAAAGGTCCATAATGTCTTAAAATACCATACAAGCTGGGTAGGCTATAATAACAACCTAGAGTGGTACCCCGCATCTAATTTTAAGTACTCCCCCTATAAGCTACGAGATTTCCACCTAGCCCACCCTAATCTCCCTAAACCACCATGTAAATTAGACAACTAAATTAAATGCTAGAAAGAAGGGTTAGATAATTACAACAATTTGGACGATAATAGGGAGCTCGGACAACGCCTAAGGGCAGGCTTTTTCAGGAGGGGGGGGTAATGTGATGGTGCTAGAGCGCGTCACCTGCCAAATTCTGCCATGCTGCTGCCATATTCTGCCAACCTATAATTGGCTCGCTTACCGCTAGCGCCTTGGCGGCTGCCCTTTTATATATGTTTACTATGGTCCTGGCGACCCCCTTCTTTTCTTCTCCTTAGCTTAGTATCTTCATTAGATAGCAATCCACAAGCTTCAGTTTAGAGGCATTTGTGCGAGCCGTCACAAACGCAGGAAGAAAGCGCGCTAATTATTAACTTTATAGCGGACTGGTTACTCCAGAGCCTGCTTCTAGTGGGAATACCTACATTTAAAAGCGATGTGGGGCGAATATTAATAATTGACCTTATACTTGCAACCCTGGGCCTAGTAAGTAAACTAGTAAAGTGCGCTATCTAGAAGCATAAGTACGGATCAGACTATAGAGCTATCTATACTAGCTTCTAGGTTAATATAGACATATAGAAGAGCCAGGAGAGGCTGCTTATTAAAAATACAAACTGGGACAAGATACGAGAAGACATAGAGTAATAGAAAGAGATAGGATTCCCTATAGAAGATATAGATAAAATAGTTAACTGCCTTAATAGGTGGGTTAACAAAGCCCTTAAAGCACACTGCTAATAGGCCAGACCATTACCGTATATAAAAAGATAGTGGAACGAAGACCTTACAACGCTGAGGAAGTTATACATATACTAGAGGAACAGGAATAACGCGATGCGGAGGTAAGAAAGGGACGACCCTAAGCTATATAATGTCGTAGTAAGAGCGAAGAAGCTCTTCTATAGGACTATTTAGTGATATAGAAAGCTCCATTAGGACAAATTCCTTGGTAATAGTGACAATATATAGAAAGCGTTGAAATACCTTAATCCGTAGGCTATATCCGCGTTCGCTAGAATACCGCTAATTAAAAAGGATAGAGGACAGGGAGAAGTTGTTATAGAGAACCACAATATTATAAGAGAACTACTCTAGGTATTCTTTCCGGTCCCACTACCGTGCGAATAAGAGGAGGAAGCTATAACTAGCTATAACTAATTGCCGTAGGAGCCCATCGCCAAACATAAGGTTAAGGTAGCTGTGTTTAGGGCTAGCCTAGATAAGGCTCCTAGAAGGGACAGCCTACTAGCTAGGGTGTAGCGAGAGCTGTGGCCTGTACTAAGTAATAAAATTACCACTCTCTTTACTAAATTACTTAAGATAGGAAAGGTACCCTAGGAATAAAAGGTAGTAAAGATTATGCCACTACAGAAGCCAAAGTGGGGGGACTATATGGTAGCAAATAACTATAGGCCGATCTCCCTCCTCCTAACGCTAGGAAAAGCACTTGAATTGCTAGTGGTAGAGAGGATAGTATACCTAGTAGAGGAACATAGCCTACTACCTAAGACGCACTTTGGAGCTAGGAAGCAAAGGTTAATAATATATACGCTATTATATCTCTGCAAGGACGTATTTAGAGCGTAGAGAGGAAAGAAGACGCTGTTTCTAGTATTATTTAATGTTAAGGGTGCGTATAATAATGTGGCCATAGAGCCAGAAATTAGGAGATTATGGCAGCGTTAGATACCTTAGACGATTATATAATAGGTACAGGACTTTTATATAAACTGTTAAGCCTGCATCCTAGTTAACGGATATATATTAGAGGTATAGGTGCTCTTATAGGCGGGTCTCCCGTAGGGATCTATCACGAAGTTCAAATAGATAAGTTTATTAATAAAATAGGTTAATTAATTGATGATCTTATATCGTGTCTTTTTAACCTTGATCTAACGTGTCTTTAGTGACGTGTCTTTATGCACATAACTCGTGCACGTGACCTACGCCTTTAGAGAATATAGATTATCTAACATACCCCCTTAGCTTTAAGCTCTTTAAGGTTAAAGCTAGCCACCTTCTTATGTCCGTTAATGAGTTAATTAAACCGTAATCTTATTTAAATCCTTCTATCTTGCTCTAATAGTGTCCCTTAGGTCCTCTAGTTGCTTCTCCTTATCTAGCTGCTCCTTAATATCTACTATCCCAATCATATTAACGAAGCTTTAAAACCTCTGCTTAGGCAGGGCCTTTATAAGTCTATTAATAATTATCTCCTTCGTCACTATCTATTAAAATTATACTTGTCTCATTACGTATTCCTAACGTAGCCAGTATTAATAGATATCAACATGTTGGAGCTTTGTAATTAGCTTTACTGTGTCTTCTATAATTAGTTGGAGTGTTTATATATTATCGCATTTAATAATCAAGGGCTTGTTTAGGCGTAACGTTATTACTTTAAACAGCCTACTAATAAAGATAGCTTTCTTTACTGTCTGTAATAGGGCTAATAACTCGGCTTCTATGCTTAACATTATCACCGTACTCTGCTTATTTGCTCTCTAGGCGATCAGCCCCCTAAATAGCTTTATAATGTATCCTTGCGAGCTCTTTCTGTTAACGGAGTTGTCCGCGAATAATGCATTACTAGCATAGATAAATAATTGCGCTTTACCTCTACCGTCTCTTCCGTCGTCTTGTCTTTTATCGCGTATTCCTTTATCTCTCCCTCTACTGTTCATTCCTTCCTCATCTTCTTTATAGCAAATTGCTCTGCTTCTCGTGCTATATAGGTATTAGATGACTCTGTCTGCCGCTTAATAATACTCTTAGCTTGGGTCCTAATTAAACCTTACTAGCCTTAATACTATAAAAGCAATATCTGGACGCGTTATAGTGGCTGCATAGAGTACTAAACCTAATTTTCTCTAATATAGCATCGTAGAGGCTGGTAGGGACATAGGATAGACTAATAGGTCTATATTAGGGGACAGACGCGTCGGACGGATTATACGGTGATTGGTAGGGAGGAGTTCTAATTCTACTATAGGAGTGTCTAGAAGACGCCCTCTAAAATCTATCTTATACTAGTTAGCTATCTTCTTAATATAGGCTTTCTAGGATAGCCACAGGAGCCTCTAGCTATAATTATATAGCACATAGATTCCTAGGAACTATTTTAGCTCGCCAAGGGTACTTATCTAGTATTCCTTGCTTAGCTCCTTAATTGCTTCTTAAGCTTTCTTCTCGTCTATCTTTTAGTAGCAGAAGACAATATTATTAATATAGAAAAAGACGACTATTCTACCTTTTAGCATAATATACGGCTCCTAAGGTACCTCTTTAAAACCCAATTTGTTTAATAAGCTCGTAAGATTCTTCTGCCATAATAGTGGTGATCGTCATAGTCCGTATAGGGCTTTTCTTAAGCGTAGTACTTTGTCTGTCTTTCCTTTATTAAACCCTGCTAGTAGCTTTATATAGACGACCTCGTTGAGATCGTAATAGATAAACGCATTAACTATATCTATCTATATCGTCTCTAGGTCGAATTTTGCGGTAATCGCTATAAGGGTTTAGAAGGTCGTACTAGCTAATATAGTAGCTCTTATAGGTAGGTCTCCTAGAGTCTATTAATTTCCATATATAATTAAGCGTGCCTTGCATTTCTAGAGAAATCTGTACTTGTCCGTCTTATAGATAAATACCCACATTAAGCTAAGGACCTGCTGTCCCTTTATATACTTCTTATCTGTTTCTTAAAACGACCTTATTTAATAATAGGATTGGAGGTAAGCTTATTAAGCCTCTTAAAACTAATCTTAAAGAGGGTGTATATTAAGGTCCTTAATTAACTAAGGTAGTAGAGGTAAGTTCTTTCTATATAATCTAATATTACATATTCTGCCTAATTTCAGCTTACTGTTATTAAGTTGACTATCAAGGTTAAACTTCCTTTCTACTACAAAGGCACCTTAATAGGCTAAGGTGATCCTTTTAGTAATAAAGTCTTTAAACCTATTATTGCCGGCTTCCTTAAACAAGTCTTTAACCAAGTTGTTAAACACCCCCTAAATATAAAACCTATCTTTTACTCAGTTAATAGTGTCCTGATTAGTATCTAACTTCGTAAAATACTTAACGTAAAAGGCATATAGAGATTCTTTATCTTCTTCTATTAAAGGTGGCGTATAATACGCATCTTTAAGAGCTCTTGCAAGCTCAAGATCTACTAACTCATCAAAGGTTTAAACTGGCTTATTAACATCATCGTCTTCCTCTTAAATTAACGGTTTAAATACTTCGTTATTATCTTCCAAAAGAACCTTGTTCTTAGTTAAGGTCTTAGGGAGTTAAATCTTCTCAATCAGCATATCTAATTTGGCGTATAGATCCTTTAAAATATCCATTTACTTGCCGTTAAAGAATATCTTTTTGTTAAAGATAATATCCCTAGTAGAGATAATAATACCTTTATACAGGATCCAGATCCTGTAGATATTAGTAGAGTTATAGCTAATAAGGTAGCTGATATAGGCTTGCGGATCTAGCTTACTTAGTCTTTTCTTCTTTAGCTAGGCATCTAACGTCATCGCGTACGCCCTACAGCTATAGGCTTTTAGGTGCGCTAATTATAGTTTTCTTAATCTCCCATTTGCTAGGTAGGTATAGAACCTTTTATATAGCAATTTCCATCTATTACTTTCCCGTGGCGTTTGATCTTAAAGGTAGACTATATAGTTAACTATCTCGTTCTATAGGTTATGTAGTAGATTAGCAGTAATTCTTATTACATGTCCTTTCTTAATAATTACACCCCCTAAGCGTTCAGCGGTACCATTCTATACTTAGGTATATGGCGCCAAAGGCTTAAAGGTAATCCCTTAGGTCTATAGCCATTTAAGGGTTCTCCTTCTCCCTAGCTCGTTATCTGATCTAATAGTATTAACTTTAAGGTTATACCTTAGACGAATCCATTAGATAAAATCTTTAAGCACTTATAGTGTCTCCTTCTCTTTACTATATATTATTATAAAATACGGGAAGGTTCTTCCTGAGAAAGTATTATAGATAAACATAACTTATACAAATCCAGCATGTGCTTCCTTAAGGTCAGTCTAGTTAATATAAAGGTTAAGACAAGGTTTATTAATATTCCGTTTTAAGAACCTTCGTAAGACCTAACGCTTAATTTTAGCAAGACTGTAGTGTTAACATTCCGTTGTCTTAGGGCCTTAAAGCTTAACTCCTAGGGCGTTAATACCTAAATAATAAAGGCTTATAGGTCCTGGATGACCTAGACGCAGATACCATAGTTATACATTACCTTTCATATCTAGGCAAATGTCTCTTAACAATACTCTGTGCTTCTATTAGCGGTATAGCAGTCAGCTTATATTAAACGCTAATAGACTTCCTGGTTAGACGTATTTAATAGTCTATTATCCGTAACGTTCTTCTATTTAATATAGGATTATGTCATTCTTCTAAACTAGCAGATTATTGTCTCCTTTATTGTCCTAGTAGAACCCTTGTTTTTAAAGTAGACGGAACAACACTAGATTTATATTAAAGTCTATATAAAAGGCAACGTCCTTAAGACGTAGGATTCCCTTGCTTTTGTCTAGTTTTGTAACCTAGATAGTAACATCACCGTAACCTAGTATAGGCACTTCTAAGCTGCCGGCGATAATATATTTATGTCTTAGAGCTTTCCTAAAATTATAAAAACAAGAAAGGTTATTAAAGATATAAAGAGTGGTTCCTAAGTCAAGAATAGTTAATAGCTTTAATAGATGGAGTTAACCGGTGTAATATAATTCTAGGAATATCACATTAGCTTCTCCCTTAATCTTAACTATCTCGTAACTCTTCTCATCCTATTATTATTAAGCCTTATCTTCTTGTTTTTTAAGTCTAATCTTCGCAACTTAGTTAGTGAGATTCTTATTCTTTTCTACCTTCTTCAGCACCCTTTTAATGTGAGCATCTCTAATTATAACTCCTTTAGGTCTCTTGTCTTTAAATAAATACTAATAGTTTTAAAGGGAATGTCCTCGTTTCTTACACACTAAGCACATAGGTAGTAGCTTCTTGCGGGATATCTCCTTGTCTACTAGTAACCCGGCTCTCTTTAAGCGTCTAGTATATGCTAAGGTTTCTTTCCCTAGACCTTTAGTAGTATCAGAGTAATCTATTATAGCTTACTCTATAAAGTCTGTATTAAAGGTACTCCCTCTTATAGTAGTATTGGCTTTCTTTAAGGGTATTCTAAGTCCTTCTTATAGCTCCTTTGCTACTCTATAGTATTTGGAAGATCTCAACTTCTAAGGGTTATTTAACTTAGTAGTGTACTTTACACAGTAGGCGTTGCTAAACAGTTAAATAACTTCTGCTAAATCTTGAAGCTAGATTCCATTTAACATTTAAGGGATCTTATACTTCTCTTCTAGGGATATTATATGTTCTTATTAATCTAGCCACTAGTTTAATTTTAACAACTGTTTAAACCCCTTAAGGGCTTCTATATACTGGTATTATACCTTCTTTCTAATAAACGACGAGGTAGGTTCTATATTCTCCTTTAGCCAAGATAGCCACTCTTTAACTATTAAAAAAGGGTTAAGCAGTAGCTTCTTCTAAATTAATACTATGGACGTGATCTAGGTGCGGATCTGTTAAAGATGATCTTCCTATCTAAGGAAATACTTTATGTCCTGGTCATAGTATTGTCTGCTGTTCTTATACGCTTTCTGTTAATTTGTTAAGAGCTATATATATAAGGTTGCATTCTCATTAAAATCTATAACCTTTAGAAGAGGTGGTTTTTTAAGTAGACCTTCTTAAGGTGCTTCTATAGCTGGGTCAATGTGGGCCTAAATTTGCTAATCTATAAGGGCTTGTAGTTGCCAGATCCATTACTCCCAGTCTTCTGGTTTATTAAGGATGATTGTGGTCAATAAACTCGATGTTAGTGGAGTCATTTTGACTAATAGGCAAAGGAGGATTTGAAATGGTATTTTTGTCGTCAGGATTGTCCTTATTATTAGGGTCGTCCTGTGACAATTGAGGTAGGATTTCTTATAAAATCTCGTGGAATCTCGTGGAATCTCGTGGAAGGTTCGTGTCAGAATCGTCCTGCGACACTCGAGGTAGGATTTCTATCAGAGTCTGCGTCCTGACGACGAGGTGTCAGAGTCTGACGATAAGGTAGAATTTCTTTAAATGATTAAGTAATGGCTGAATAGCTTCTTGAGTCGGCGGACTAGGCTTATAACTGTCACAAAGTTCAAATAGATGAGTTCATTGATGAAATGGGTTGATTGATTGATAATCTTGTATCGTGTCTTTTTGACCTTGATCTAACGTGTCTTCAGTGACATGTCTTCGTGCACGTAACTCGTGCACGTGACCCACGCCTTTAGAGAATACAGATTATCTGACAGGATCAGCACTAGCCTTAATACTCTTTCTATTCTTTAACGCGGATCTTGTACAAAGCGCACCCAGAAATGGCAGCTCTATGGCCTTTGTTGATGACTACTCGGTATAGGTTATAGGCCCTACGGCGGAGGAAAATATGCAGATTATCTAGGGCGAGATCATACTAATGCTTAAGAAATGGGAGAGGACTAGTAGAGCCTAATTTAAAGCGAAGAAAACGTTATTTATCCACCTTACTAGATATAAAGAAGCGGGTAGGGATACCACCACGCCGCTCTAATTTAAAGGAAAAGGAATCCCCCTAATATAGGAAGTTAAAATCCTTGGGGTGATCCTTGATAAGGAGCTACGGTTTAAGGCATACCTGGCGGATAAGGCAGGCAAAGCCACTAAGGTGGCGCTAGCGTTATATAGATTGAAGGGACTGCAGTCTAAGAGCGTTAAGCAGCTAGCCAAGAGCTCAGTCCTACTAGTAGTAGACTATATGTCGCTAATATAGTACCCGCTTGTAATATAAGAGTTAATGCAGCTCCTCTAGCAGGCGCAGAGGATCACGGTATAAGCTATTATTAGGGGGTTCCGCACTATTGCTCTACTAATAGCGGAGGTAGAAGCTGGCTTGCTCCCTCTTAAGTAAAGGCTGTGTAACTAGGCTATTGCGTTCTAGGTGTTAATCTATAAACTAGGCAAATCACACCCATATTGGATGATTTGAAGACAGAGGCTCTGTAAATAGCACTAATTGCCACTCCAGAGGACAGTAGAGATGTGCGAGGATGTCTAGGTAAATGGGGTGCTAGAGGTTAAACTATATATATACCCCCCATGGGTGGCTAAGCCCAACGTAGTAATATATAAGGACGAAGAGCATGCTTAAGCTATTATTAAAGACTATAAGCTAGGGCAGGTTGATATATACGTTAACGCATTAGTGCGCAATGGCAGGGCAGGAGTTAGCGTATACGCTACGCTATCTAAAGCAACGCTTTTGAAAACGGTGGCGAGCTCTAATTAGGCTGATGCTCACCTTATAGAGCTTCTAGTAATTAGCGAAGTAGCTAACTGGCTATAGGACCCTATATGCATAGCTGTTAACTAAGTAGGTTTTCTAATACCTGCTTCTAGTATAAGAATAATTCTCTAACTTGTAATTAGCGTTGCTGTTAGTACAGAGCTGGAGGGCTAGAGCCTACTAGGAAGTAGTTACAGAGATCTTAAAGAAGCTTTAGCTAAACAATATTACACTATACTGGATTCCAGGCCACTTAGGATTTGTGGGAAATGAGAAGGCTAACAAGCTTACTAAAGCAGCAACAAGACTAGAGAGCAAGGAGCTACTATAGAGAGATGGCCTCCTATAGTACCTTGTGACGCAAGCCTTAAAAAGAGCTAAAATAATAATAGGACCGCTTCTAGCGGGAAGACCTAATACGGGCAAGTTTATAAGGAAGATTGACGCAGCACTCTACCTTAGAAAGGCTGTAGGATTATACCAGTAGCTAATTAGCTTTAAAGCTGCTATTCTTGCGCAGCTATAGACTGGCAAGTCATTTTTAAAGGAATATCTCCACAAAATTAATGCATTAGAGACGGCGTTATGCGACTATAGGCTTATAGAATTAATATAGCACTTCCTCTTCTCTTATAGGAGGTGGGCATAGTAGAGGATTAAACTAAAAGAGCAGCATAGAGATTAATTTGGGGATCTATTATATGCATTAGAAGGCTACTCACGCAGATAAGAAGGAGGTAGGAATATTAACGGCCTAATTAAGCGCTGGAAGCCAGACATTAGCGTAGTTAAAGCTATAATTAAATTTATAAAGGAGACCGGACGTTTACACCTAAGCGTATAAGATGTAGAAAGCATAAAAGCTGACGTTATTAAGTAAAGACTCTTAAGAATTCCTCCTCTAATTATCTAACCGAATATACCGCGAGCCTCCTCTATACGTGCCTCCACTGGTGCGTTGCTGATTAAGAAGCGCATAACGCTGGAATAGCCCTGCGGATACGAGGCGTTGAAAACTACTTACTTGGGCTCGCCTCTAAACTCTAACTTTCTTCTAATAGTAACACACTACTTTCCTTTATTTCCTTGGTTAAGCATAGCGTTAGGTAATGGATATATAGTTCTTATAGTTGGCTTCTGAACTGGAGCAAGCATGTTAATGGCAGGAAGTATCTAGTTAGCGCTCTATAACGGCCCATACCCTAGATGGTGCATGGCCATAATAGATTATATATATATACATACATACGTAGCAGGAAGGGGTGTAGTACGTGGCCAGGGCTTGAGCCACGGCCCACATCGAATTCGGAGCTCGATTTTGAAGCTATTCTAAACTTCTCTCCCTCACCAAAAGTCGTGATATCTGTTCTAGATCGTGGTGTTGCAAGGCTTCTTTCTCTTATCAATATGAGCTCCAAACGCCCTGTTCCTGCCTCTGCAAGAAGGATTTTAATAAAGGCGTGCTGCCAGTCGCCCATATGTGGAGTCATATTAAGAAAGGCAATAGGGTAAGATCTGGAGGCAATATCACGACTTTCAGAGCAGCTTCAAATCTGAGTTCTGAATTCGATGTGGGCCGTGGCTCAAGCCCTGCCCGCGTACTACACCCCTTCCTGCTAGCTCTACATACTAATTTAGCTGCAGATGAAACGAAATTAGGTGTGTGTCGCGCGCGCACACGGGTGGGGAAACACTGGAGATGTTACAGGCTGTATCCCATGCGCTGTCAAGGCGTCCAATGGATATGGCCCGTGCGCGAACACCAAAATATGAATTAATCTCCACCATAGATTCTATATAGCTTCGCACCGCTCTGCAAGAAGCTATGGTGGAGACTAATTCATATTTTGGTGTTCGCGCACGGGCCATATCCATTGGACGCCTTGACAGCGCATGGGATACCACTGCCACTATGGCTGTCTCCACCGCTGCTCCACGCACCCCTTCCATTAAGCTATACAAGCTGAGAGATGCAGGTAGGCAGCTTTGCTGACGTCCTCTTATATCGCAGCGGACGAATACGTTAACCTAAAAGCTTAGATAGCGTTTGCCTTCCAACGCACGACAACAATGAGAGGGCCAATATCGATTCTCGCCCTTGTCTAACAAGCGTTAAACGCCATCCCAACACAGCCAGCCGAATTAGAAAGTCGGAATGACAAAACAGCCATCTTGTGTGCCTTGCACTGCCTCCCCGAATATGCAAGGCATACAATTACGTCTAGCCTCGAGGCTAGGCCGAGAAAGAGCATGTTACCTCGTCATGGCCTTATCTTATTGATCCGTGAGGCACAGCACTGTAGCAAGTCTATCAACGATGAGGAAGACTTTATTACCAAATAAAGTTACTATTTCAAACACTGGGGTCCCTTCAGCGCTCCGGAATACCGAAGCCCCTTCATCGAAAGTCCAGAACGAAAGAACGACGCTCAATATATTCACTTAATAATACATGAAAGGCACTCCACCTAAGCCATCGAATACCTCCAGAGCATGATATCAAACACAGCTTTTACAGGCCTTTAAATTAACTCTGGATTTCTCAAAAACTTTCTCACCATTGATTTAACACTATTGTAAGGCGCTTGGAGTACCCCAGAGATCTTGCTAGTTTGTAAAGACTAAATCAAATTACCCCACACCTCGCAGAATTCAAACTAACATGAATAACACAGAGGAACTCTCCCTAAGATGCCGTTGAAAAGCGCCTCTAAATCAACCCTAGACGTGGAACTTTCTAACATCTTAGAAACCTACAGCTCCGCTATAGCAGCCGAAAGCACATTTCAGAAAGCTAGCGCTCGGCGGCATGAGCATTGCAAGGCACTCCTTGACTGGTTATCTAGTAACCTGAGAGATGGCCAGTCGTTCCCAGCTCACAGTTCTTTTGTATGGATAAATGACATTATTGCAACGAACTGCACTGACCAAGACGACTTTGCTTACGTTGCTAATCTTCTCATCGAGCGCGGGGTCGACTCCCCATGGATTATCCGTAGCAACGAAGATACACCCCTACGAAATATCGGCCTCACGAGAACCAGCGAGATTTTGCCAAAATGGCACTGGCCAAACTGTATCCACAAACATGGTGGTGAGTCATCTAGCAATACACGGAGACAAAGTTTCCCAGAGAAAAGCGATACCTGGGATGATTCCAGCTTAAGATTTGAATGTCTTGGATTGGCTGGCTTCTTACCTTTTCAATTCGAGGCATACTATTCTCCAGAAATCAAGCACGAGTCTCAATTAAGGGAGTGGAAAGCTCACGTACGCATTGAAAGTGATATTGCAGACGTCTCCTACCTACCCCTGCGCGTTCCTCATACCTCCAGCACTCTCTCCCTCTTTATTGGAAACGAACGTGTCCTTTCGGACCTTCCTGGAAACGAACACCTCTTTCTTGAAAACGAACACCTCTTTGAAAACGAAAATCTCATTGGGGTACTCTTGAAGCGTATAGACCTTGCACTCAGCAATGCTTTGACAGTAATCTTGTGGCTCCAGCAGAACAATCAATGCTGTGATCGTTTAACCTTCCTTCGGCAAAGCACAAATCAAAACCACTCGAAGATATCCCCAGTCCTCGAAAGCACTTATATTCCACTCGAAATGGTCGTGCAGTTCGCAAAAAATTTCGAAGAAGCTCAAGCTAAACCACAACCCTGGTCATGCTGGCCGTTCGCGATGGGTGACGGCAGTATGGATGCAAGTATGACATTCTCGCCTGCTGCTAGGGTTGCTTCGGAGGCCGCGGGTACCTTATACCGTGGCCATACCCTAATTAACCAAGAAGGAGGGAGCCGTATCCTAGAATCGCTGGGCAAATCGGTTTGCAGTATTCTAAGCTTTCTTGGTGTAGGGTTTTCATGGCCTTCACTTCATGGTCCACGCAGGTCGTTTAACATTGTTCAAGAGCTACATAGGGACCTGGGCCAGCATCTCTTCGCATTACATATGACAGCATTAGCCGCAAAATTTGTGTGCCTGGTCGTCCAGTCGTATACTCAAGCACACACCGGAAATCTAGCTTTGAAATTCTTAGATACGCCTATATCGTCCGTAAGGCTATTGGGGGCAGGGCTGGTGACTAGAGGCCAGGACAAGGAGATCGTGGCAACTCTTCGAAGACTCACATGCCTTGGTGGCATGACTGGGAATAAAGTCATAGTATTCGCCGCATTCGTGTGGGGAGATGAACGCGAATCGCCCAAAGGCTCTTTTGATCTCCTGACAACACCACAGGACCTTGTCGACATGTGGGGGCCAGCATCATTCGTATCGCCAAACAGCAATCTAGGTAATCTTGGTCAAGATATACACGCTATCTGCATCGGAGGTGGTATAGTGCATCCCCAAGTCAGCACTAACGAGCAATTACGGCGATGGCACTGGAGCCCTGGCCGGGTTTCTAATCTCGTAACAACACCGCGGGACCCATTGGGACCAATTGGTGAAGACATACGTACTATCCACATCGGAGGTGGTATAGTGTATCCCCAAGTCAGCACTAACGAACAATTATGGCAATGGCACTGGAGCCCTGGCCCGGTTTCTAAATTACTACAGGACAGGGATATTTCAGATGCAATTGATCGTGGCCCCCATATTAGTATGGATTCACAGATATGCATCGGTGCAAGGGTCCAAGTAAATGAAAGCTGCCCGTTGAGCCAACCCGAAGCCCTCGAGCGCGTTCAAAAGCAGTTCCAGGAGCGTCTTCACCTCATTGGTACTAGTGAGTCTCGCTGGGCTTTGGAGACCGTTCAGGCCGGTGCACAAATTGGCCAGTATGGCGTTCCGCAGTTTCTGTTTGGCTGGAGAAAGCTACCTGGAGTCACGATCAAGCAGAAATATCTGAGTGGAAATAATCCGACCTTGGTCAATGATCTTGCTCAGCCGTGGGGTCTTCATGTCAGCCTATGCACCGGTGTGATTGCAAGAGTTAGGCTACAACAGGTACTGGCAACCTGCATAGACTTATTTATGAGCCAACGCAATCCAATCATGCTAGAATGGGAGATTTTGCGTGACAAGCATAAAATGGTGGAGGTACTGCAGAACGGGGACCTTGGAGAATGGATGGGCAAACTGCCAGGAAATTACGCAAATAATGCTAGAGATATTATCGAAGAGCTCCTGAATCGATTGCTGCCGACAGGTGTGGACGCAGAGAATAAGCTCGTGGTCAGCTGGATGCACGAAAATAGTACCCTCGAATGCCTCAAAATTCCATGCAAAGGTCGCAATCTATGGGCTCAAATTCTCTCCGACTCGGCGGACCTGGCGACTATCGCGTGCATAACACCATCCTGCCTAGAATCGCCTTGCCACACAAATCACCGCTGCCAATATCTAACTTCCAGTGAAACTACTTCCTTTCAACACCGAAAGAGCTTTGAATTCCTGACGAGTGTTAAGCCTTTCGTCTTGAACTACGATGACAGTACTGCAGATGATAGTGTGGGAACTTCGTGGACTCTGCAAATGAACAAATCGTATTGGATAGGCAAGATGGATTCGATGCTGTTAGCAGATGTCAGCAATTCTCCAACAGGCACACCTATTCTTTCCGTTCGAAAGAGCACCATGGCTCTGTCAATGTACAAGAGGCTTCGCGCAAAACGCATGCTTAGAGAGACCAGCGCCGAAGGAGCACAACATTGCGTCATTATTTCAGGCGGACCTGTTGTATAGATATTGAGGATTGGTTGTGTGCTCGTGATCGTCTCTCACATTTTATTCGGTTCGCTATCTCGAAAGCACTTTCGAAAGCACTTTAGCTGTTCTACAAAATTTGGGTTGGCTCTCCTAGAGGTCTGCTGAAAAGGCATTGATAGGTTTGAGTTTATGTGCGAATTTGTCGACCTGAATCGGATTTCTTTGCCACCTTGATTCGGTCACTGACCCCCTTGACTCGGTCACCGACTCAGTCACCCTCATGTGTATATAGAGGCCCTAGAGCCACCTTCAATAGAAGACTTCTCATTCTTGATTTGCGCACGGACTACCGATTGACAGAATTCCTAGCACCTTTCGGGTATTCAGGGAAGCTTTTAAGAGCTGGTCGCAACCACCAATCGAGTGACAGAAGTTATTATTATTATTCATTCTTGATTAATGTCTGATGCGGTCCAAATTAAGGTCCATGCAGACGAGTGCCGCTAAGTTAGGTACAAAAAACCTCCAAGGGAAGCGTGAGAGGTAATATAGCATGTACCCCTCTAGGCAGCACCTGTACTATATCAACGGGAGGAGAGATACCGTTAGGTCGCTGCCCTGAGACTCCTATAAGGGAGTGTCCTGAATGCCTATCTTGCCCTGTCTGCCTTTCGGTACCATGCTTCCACTTGAACTAAGATTGCCGTAGTTGATATTGTGTGCTTACCCTTGCTCCCTTGATTGCCTTATGTGTGTACACGCCTGCGGTCCTCCTGCTTGCAGCATGAATCCAGTCCTGTGTGACCTTCCACCCCAAAGGAACAGCGGGATGAACTAGGTGTCTTGTCCTGGGGCCCCAACCTAGGTCACTATTTTTCCCAGTGGCAGAAGCTATTTGAGGTGGTGTTGTTCCTGGTACACAAGTTACTCTTGGTATACTTTCGGTAGTCTTCATGAGTGGGTTGAAAGAACTTTGATGAAGTACCTAAAGAGGCATTTATACATCGCCGTTAATTCCCACAGAACCCATTGGGTTTCCGAGCATTTTTTAGTCCTTCTACGGTGTTAGAAATTCTTGTGACATGAGGTCAATGGAGAGTTATTTGGGCAGAATGACAAATTGAGATCAAGATATCCAAGAGCCATCCTCTAGCCGAGTAACTTTTTGAAATGGCCCTGGACTACAATAAATTACACTTCTTTACCATTTCATACAATGTCCATTGATAAGAGACTTTGGAAAATTTTAGCTTCAACTCTTGACGCTCTTAATGCCATCAAACTTTGTACGTTACCCAACTCGCTCCCATTCAATAGGACCATGATACCCAGCAAGCGCGTCTCCCATAAGATAATTCAAACCATCTCCTTTCGGCCCTTCAAACTTTACCTCGTTTAAACCTCTGAGTAACCTGACCCCATCATGTAAAAGCAGCAGCGCCTTCTCCCGATAGCGCCTACATCCATCATGTGCTAGCCAATGCGCATGATCAAGATTTGGATCCCAGTCTTCCCGTCCTGCTAACGGAGCTCCTCCAACCCGCACGACCAATGACTTTAGATTGTGCCCTCCATACGTCCAGATGTCAAAAAAGAGTAGATTGAGAAAGTTATCCCAGTGCTGCTAGAACTCAAAATTACCGCTGTCATTGCGCAAATCTTCTTCTGGAGTGAGTTCTTCGTTGGTGGAGAGGACAACGCGGCAGCAGCGCTAGAGTAGTCGTTCTAAAATAAAATCCAAGATCTTGAAGTAGCGGCTCGTTTTTGGAATATGCGGAGGCGGCACATTTATGACAAGCGGTATCTTGCATAATTCATCGAGGGCTTCCCCAAGAGAATGCTTGGAGTGATGAGCTTCGGGTAATGGGAGACATGAGGCAGGTCGGGCAAGAGCTCTTCAATTCTGACCGCTCATTTAGTGCAGTCTCTGCTTGGACAGCCTTTGAGTAGGCCTGAGACAAAGAGGGCCATTCAAGTACGAAGGAGTATATAATTAGCCGAATGTCGGCGGGCAGGGGGAAAGGAACGGTTTGGCCTCGCGTGGAACCATTGTCGACGAAATGAGAGATCTTGTACCTCCTAATAATCGATGCAGGAGCTTAAAGACAGGCACAGAGCAAACTAGAGAGGGTGTCCATGCTCAATGAAGTGTACTGGAAGCTCTTTCCTGTTAACCTAGTGAATTGAATTCGAATGTTACTGTTCTTCATTGTGGAACTGCTGTAGCCGAAGGCCAGAGAAATTGATAGACAGGGTTTTGACTGTTAAAGTTTTAATTAGTTGATATTTCGATACCAACGTGAGGTTCTATTGTAGTGGCAGGTGGCAACTCGCAGGTGAACTCGGACGAGTTAATTGGTGAGGCGCCAAGGAAATTTGTGAGTTTTGCAGCCACTTTACGCGTCAACCTCTGGAGACGCGTCGATAGCATCAATTACCAACATTTCCATCACTACATTTGCTGGTTAAAATGGTTCTGCAACAACGCCTTCGGGGCCGACAGGCTCGTGAGTACTTCAAAAGTGCTGGTTAGACATGCAATACGCTAATTAATTGGGATAGATACGCCTGGCCCGACATTTTTAAGTTATACACCAAATGGCAGAAAGTTGATCACTGTTGGACTGGACAACCCAATTCGCGTTTTCAACACAGGCTCGGACGAAGAGCCTACAAACATCGATGATTGCATGGATGCGAATACCGCAGTTGCTGCTGCTGTACGTTTAGGAACAACCTAGGCTTTTCAGTGGCTAATCTTGCCAGAATACTTTTTTCGTTGCTGGCTCCGAGGACGGAACTGTTTGCAAATACTCCCTTGACACAAATTCGCTGGAAAGTGTCCTTGTGCGATGTTCCTTACCTGTACGAGATGTCGTACTCTCCCCGGATGGGAATTGGGTAGCTGTTGCCAGCGAGTACGTAACATCAGTATGACCTGAAGTACAATGCTGATACTTTACAGCGAGCTAGTCGTCAAAGTCGTCAATACCCAAGACATAAGTCGAGTGCTTATCCTACGAGACCAAACTAGAGCCGTAAAGCACGTATCATTTGACCACAGCGGAACTTACTTGGCTGTTTCCTGTTCAGACGGCCAGATATATATATACTCGTTGAGTTCGGAGGAACCTGAGCTTATAAAGAAGGTGGATGGAATGATCAAAAGCTTGGACACAGATTCTGAAGCAAGTTCGAAGGTGCTATGGCATCCAGACGGGAGGGCGTTCGCTACTCCGACTGCTACTCGAGGTAATCCTCAATACCCATCCTGTCAAGAATGATGGCTAATAGCCTTTTGCAGAGGTACAAGTCATGTCTCGAAGTGACTGGGAACGACAACGAGCATTCAATACACAGCACACTGGTGATATCACTGCTGCCGCGTGGTCACCAAACGGCGGGCTATTAGCCACAACCAGCACAGATCGAAAGTTATGCTTGTGGGATACAAAGACGCAAAAGCTTATTAAAACGTACGACGATATCCGTGCTACAATTATGGCGATGGCATGGCACCCTACAGAGAATATTTTGTCTTATACGAACAACGACGGTGAACTATATATCCATACCGATTTCGTACCAGCAGACTACATCTCAGTACTCGAAAAGACTCTTCAACCAGCTCCTTTCATCCACGATCCCCTTACTGAAACATCGGGCGATGCTACGCGACAGCTCGTTAACGGGTCAAAGGACGATCTGGTTATGCGTCAAGTAAGGCAAGGCACTCCAGACTCCTTGGACGATATCCTTGGCTCCGATGCTATGTCTGATGTGGGAGGAGGTGGTTTCATTGAAGACGACGACGGCGCAGGCTACGCCGAAGAGATCAACGGCTACGGAAAACGTACCAACGGCCACCTAGACGCTATAGCCGGGCTAAACGGTAAGCGGAGAGCGTACGGCCAAGGCTCCTGGAAGCCTCGCATCCACGAGTCATTCCAGCCCGGCAGCACGCCGTGGAGGGGTAACAGGAGGTATCTGTGCCTAAACCTAACAGGCTTTGTGTGGACGGTCGACCAGGAAACGCATCATACTGTAACTGTAGAATTCTACGACCGGGAATTCCATCGCGATTTCCACTTTACAGACCCCTTTCTGTACGACAAGGCATGTCTGAACGAAAACGGCACTCTCTTCTCATCTCAGCCCTCCGAAAAAAACCCAGCTATGATATATTACCGGCCACACGAGACCTGGACGACAAGAACGGATTGGCGCACTCAACTTCCTGTTGGAGAGAAAGTCACTGCAATAGCTTTGAGTGACTCCTACGTTGTAGTTACGACATCAGCAAACTACGTCCGCGTTTTCACCCTCTTTGGCGTGCCCTTCCGTGTCTACCGCCAGAAGAGCTCTCCAACAGTAACCTGTGCAGCATGGCGTGACTACGTCCTCACTATCGGCAACGGACCTGTAGGCGGAGACGGCACCTGCCGCCTCCTCTACACGATCGAGAACGTCAAGCGAGACGAAGTATGCCAGAGCGAGGACGTAGTGGCTCTTACCGAAGGCGCAGAGCTTCAAAGCGTGTTCTTCTCCGACAGTGGCGTAAGTCCCCTTCCCCCCCTTCAGTCTCTCCTCCCTCTCACATATCTAACATGCCACAGGACCCATACATCTACGACTCAACCGGCGTCCTCCTGACCCTCCTCCACTGGCGCATCCCTTCTCAAGCCCGCTGGGTGCCTCTCCTTGACACACGCCTCCTCTCCCGCCTCGCGAGCGGCCGCAAGCAAGAAAGCTACTGGCCCGTCGCCGTCGCTGCCTCCAAATTCCACTGCATCATCCTGAAAGGCGGCGACCGGCACCCGTACTTCCCACGCCCGCTCCTCACCGACTTCGACTTCCAAGTCCCCATCAGCGGCCTGCGCGCCCCCAAGCACGCCCCCTCCGCCGCCGCGGACGCCATGGACGACGACGCCGACGCCGACGCCGGCCCCAGCGAGCAGACGCGCCTCGAGGAACTCTACATCCGCACCTCGGTCCAGCACGCGCAGCTATCGTCAACGCTATCCTTCGTGCGCCCCACCCCGGCCCAGCGCGCGCTGCTGCCGCGTCTGGAGCTCGAGGTCGACAAGGCGCTCCTGCAGCTACTGGCGCTTGAGTGTCGCGAGGGTGAGGAGCGCGGCATGAGGGCACTCGAGATCGTGCAGCTGATGCGGGACCGCACGGGCAAGATGCTCGAGGCTGCTGGGAAGGTTGCGGCGCGGTTCGGGAGGGATGTGCTGGGGGAGAAGATTAGAGAGGTGGCGGAGAGGAGGTTGGTTGGGTTGGAGGGGGAGGATGACGAGATGGGGTAGGTTGGCTGGATGTAGAAAATAGCTGTGGGTGAGCATTTTTGGACCGGATTGGTTTCGAGGAGTTGGATGGCGCTGTGGCGGGGTTGGGCCAGGTCAAAGGGTTGGATGGAATGATTGGGTAATGTTAAGGGTTAAACGCATGCATGATATTTAGGAGACAGTACAAAAGCATTAACACGTAAAGCATCCAGAAAGGTATCTTGGCTTGTCACTTAAATAGATTTCTTAGCTTCCGCTTAACAGTACGAAAAGCCTTGAAATGGATGGCATAAGAAGCTCCGAGCGCTCATTAGCAAATTCCAGCATTAAAGATAGACACAAGACCAAAAACAGTCAATTTACTGGATTAGTGAACAGGAAAGAAGTTAGCCCCCAATCTTGCTTAATCCTCCCAACAAGTAAAACCACCCACGATCAACAAGTTGCTACAATAGACCGGTTCTATCACTTTACCGCCAAACGTATGTACTCAATTAAGCGAAGCCGGCTAAGGGAACAACCCAGCCCCAACCAATGAGCACACGCATTCAATCGCACAGAACGGGCGACCCAGCAACCCCACCCATTTACGCAACAGCTTAGTACTCGGCCTCAGCACCTTCCTCACCTTCGAGCGAGTCGGCGGCAACCTCCTCGTAGTCGCGCTCCAGCGCGGCCAAGTCCTCGCGGGCCTCGGAGAACTCGCCTTCCTCCATACCCTCGCCGACATACCAGTGGACGAATGCGCGCTTGGAGTACATGAGGTCGAACTTGTGGGAGAGAGCGGACCAGGCCTCAGCGATGGCCGTTGTGTTGGAGAGCATGCAGCTATATCACATCAGTTAGCACATGATTCTTTTATGGGTGTCGGAGGGAATGGATTGGATCGAACATACACAGCACGGTTGACCTTGGCCAAATCGCCGTTTGGCACCATCTGTGGCGGTTGGTAGCAGATACCAATCTTGAAGCCAGTCGGGCACCAGTCGACGAATTGGATTGTGCGCTTCGTCTTCAGGTGGGCAATCGCAACATGGGTATCCTTTGGCACAACATCGCCACGGTATAGCAGGCAGGTAGCCATGTACTTGCCGTTGCGGGGGTCGCACTTGACCATCTGGTTGTTTGGTTCGAAGCAGGCGTTGGTGATCTCCATGACAGAGTTGGCCTCGTGAGCGGCCTTGGCGGCCGAGACAACTGGGGCATAGGCGACGAGAGGAAAGTGGATACGCGGGTAAGGGACGAGGTTGGTCTGGAACTCGTTGAGATCGACGTTCAGAGAACCGTCAAATCGCAGAGAAGCAGTGATTGAAGAAACGACTAAAAGATAAAAAAAGTTAGCAGGGGGTCAATGCGTTTAGCATGAAGGAATCCAACGTACCTTGTGCAATGAGACGGTTCAGGTTCTCATAGTTGGGCCGCTCAATCCCCAGATTCCTACGGCAAATATCATATATTGCCTCGTTATCCACCATAAAGCTACAGTCAGAGTGTTCGAGGGTAGTATGTGTGGTGAGGATGGAGTTGTATGGCTCTACGACTGAAGTAGCGACCTGAGGAGCAGGATACACGCAGAACTCCAGCTTGCATTTCTTGCCATAATCAACTGATAGGCGCTCCATAAGAAGCGCCCCGAACCCGGAGCCAGTACCACCACCGAAGGAGTGGAAAACGAGGAAACCTTGTAAACCGGAGCAGTTATCGGCGACACGTCGGACCTTATCCAACACCTGGTCAATGAGCTCCTTCCCAACGGTGTAGTGACCGCGAGCGTAGTTGTTTGATGCATCCTCCTTGCCAGTGATCATGTGCTCTGGGTGGAAAAGGCTTCGGTAGGTGCCGGTTCGGACCTCATCGACAACGTTGGGCTCCAAATCGCAGTAGATGGTTCGGGGGACGTATTTGCCCTGACCTAAGCATGTTTGTTAGTTCTTGCCACCCTGACTTTGTTTTCATGTCACGTTACCCGTCTCGGAGAAAAAAGTGCTGAAGCCATGGTCATCGTCGGCAGCTTTGCGCTCTTCGGTGAGATAACCGTCGGGCTAAAAAAGTTCACAATGTTAGCTACAGGAGCTCAATCAGCTTGAGCAAGGAGAGTTGCTTACCTGAATGCCGTGTTCGAGGCAGTAAAGCTGTATACAGATTTCTAATCAGTCTTTGCTCCACCTTAGGCATCAACAAGATTTCCCCCTCCCGACGCTGGAAATGTAGAAGTTGTGGAAAAGGGGAATTCTGGTCAGAAACTCACCTCCCAGCATGAATTTGCAATCTGGCAACCAGCTTGGCCGACTATACGCGTGAAATGTCAGTATCAACATGGGTATTGGGTGCATGCTGCTGGAGGTGGTCAGGGCGCGCGCGCGTTGTGGGGTCATACCGTTCAAGCTGATGACTTCTCTCATATTTGCGGTTGGTAGAGGGATTCAGTAGAGTATTTGGATATGGATTCGGGTAGTAGTAGAATCGAATGGGTTGGCGGGGTGGAGGATGGTAGACGTAGCGGGGACGGGATGTCGGTAGGGAAGGAGAGATGTTGTGGGATGTTTTGTTGTGCAGGGACCAAAAGACCAACGAATCGACGCCAGCAACGCTTGGACCAGGGACTTTTCGGAAATTGTCCCGCAAATTCATTTTAAATGTCCTCGTCAATGTCAACTTGCCGCAGCCTGCACGTCCCACACGTCCACCATGATGCCGTGAATCAATCAATCAATATTGGCGCCTTCCCTTGCCCATGCTACAATCACTACTACGATTTCCCCTGGAGCCATGATTGCAGCTGTCTCCAATATCATTGAATAAATATCTATCCACGTCGAAGATGAGCGCCATCCCTTGGCTGGTCTTTCTTGTCGCACTCATCATCACGGTAAATGCGAACACCGAAAAGCTCATCTTTCTCGGCCCCAGTGCTATCACTATCCCCAATGTCCACCCTGGCCTGGATGATCTCCGTCTAGACACTCTATCGCCCACCGGGCAACATATCCTGGAGACACAGCTGTCTGTAAAGTTCCCTACAGAAGCAGAGCCTCGTGGTGTGCAATCCTGGTACCTGATCGAAGGATTACAGGAAGGTCGCAGGTACGAGCTGAGGATTTGCTGGGTTGCCACTGTAAGCAAGATAATTATTTGCTTGTCTGTCATGCCATGCGAGCTGCCGCCTACTTTGCTGAATTGTCTTTGTTCAATTCTTGCCGCAGTTTGGCTAACCAACCAAAGCAACCTACAAAGTTTTGGCTTGACGTCCATCAAATCACCGAAGTATTTGAGACCCCTCTCCTCGTATCCTCGCTGGCTGCCTACTCCGAACGACGTCAAGATTTCGGCTTGGGGGACCCAGAATACACGGAGGCAGACTCCTCTACATCATCAAAATCTGCACTGTTCTTACAGATACACTCAGCTGCAGACTTTTTTTCTTCAAATCAGACGTTGATGGAATTCCCGCCAGCGGTTGACGTGGATATCAGTGCGTAATTTATACTCCCCATCATTTCATACTTTTCGCTTATATTGACGCAGTTCTTGATCCATACCTTTTCAATATACTCCCAAGATCTCTTGGCCCAACCGCCATATACATCGCTATACTTGCTGTTGGGAGCTGGTTTCTTTCTGGAGTCATACACACGTGGCTAAGCAGCATCGAGGCAACGCCTAAACCACATACCGATTGAGCGGTTTCTATATTCATAATACCCCATTTCCAAACTCCTTAGATATCCCTCACCCTTTAGTTGCCCTCGGCATCTAGCCTTGTTGTCTCACCTATCCTATCTCTAATTCCCAATACATCCCACTACGAAGATGAGCCCTCCTACAGCTCCACATACCGACCTATCCACTCTCCCTGCCGAGCTACTTCTCTACATAATTGAAGACTTACGCCCTGATGATTATGTCACCTTCGCGCTCGCTGCGTATCCTCTGCTGCGCCGCCATGGCCTTGTGCCGCCGCTCAGCAATACCATGTTCCAGCAACTAGTAAATCAAGCTCCTGGCCCTACTATTTTCCCGCGCTGGCCGTTTCCCATAGAGTTGACGGACCAGATACTGGGTTACCTGAGCCCACAGGACATGATTTGGTTCATTTTCACGCACCGGCATCTGTTTGCGTCGTATATCAGGAATTTGAGTCCGACGACGGTAGAAGGATTAAGGAGGGCATGTTTACCGGATTGAGCGGATGATTTAGTCGTAGTGAAGACCCAGTGCACTCGTACGAGGATCTAGTTCCTGAGCAGAAAACAACCTTCAGATGCTGAAACAAGGGGACAGTCCAAGAGGCCTTCGAATAGAGTCGTCACGGACGAATAAACCCCTCAGCAATCTTCCGGGTCCCATTATTCCGTCATAGGACGTACTTCTAAGGACCTCACAATGTTTAGAGGACCCAGGTCTCCTGCAAGCCATGGGCTGCGGCTTATCAGTCAATATGCCCATCGAGCTAAATCAGCTCGTCGTGTAGGATATTGACTGACTAAACTCTTTTCAAGGCAGAACAGTTTCTCATAGCCATCTATTTAGCTGAAGCCTCCTATGTCTTGCCCGTTGCGTGCATGCCAAGCATCGTGAGCTCGATCCACAACTGTCTACTAGTTTCGCACAGGGTCCACCTTTCCACTCACACGGCCCAACAACAGAACATTTCACTCAGAATAGATCGAATGGAATGAACTAACTCTTCGAGTTCTGAGAAACCACACTTTGGCATTTATTACACGCTCTAAGCGCTTGCCAGCATAATACAATGCCCCTGCCCTGCCCTACAAACGACTCATCACCCCTCCCAAACACGGCACCCGGCATCAGCATTAACAGTCAAATCTCCTCACATCTCACAGCACATCACAGCACATCAAAAACCGCCCAATATCTCCCCCTGGCACTCTTAAGAGAGCCAGATATACAGAACATAACGTATTTCGTGTGCATCAATCCAGTACCATCCCCTTTCATGAAAACAAAGCAAAAACCAGCCCAAATCCACCTCAACACACCATCGCCCACCCGTCCACCCGCTCAGCCAACGCAGTTTAGGCTCGCCACCCAAGAAACCCCCTTCACCGCAGTTCCATCACTCCCAGACCCTTAAGCCCCCCAGATCACCGCACCGCCTACCATCCCGGCTGCGGCGGCGCCTGCGTCGTCGCGCCGTGCCCGCCGCCATATTGTCCCCCAGACGCGCCATGCGGCTGCCCGTAGCCGCCCTGGCCATACTGCTCGTGCGAGGGCGGGCCGCCGTGCGCCGGCGCACCGCCGTGCTGCTGCCCATACGGCGACTGGCCTTGCGCGCCGGGGTACTGGCCCTGGCCCGTCGGCGGGGGCGGATACTGGTTGTGGCCGCCGGACGGCGGGGGCGCGTACTGGCCCGGCGTGCTGCTGGCGGAAGGCGGAGGCGGGTACTGCGTGTGGCCGCCGCTGGAGGGCGGCGGCGGGTATTGGTTGTATCCGCCTGAGGGCGGCGGTGGGTACTGGTTGTGCCCGCTGCTCGGTGGCGGGTATTGGCCTGGGGTGTGCGCTTGGCCTTGCGGGCTGCCGTAGGATGCGGGTATGGGCGCGGGTTGGTACCCGCCTTGGCCGTGCTGGCCTTGCTGGCCGTACTGGTCGTGACCACCGGGCTTGTGCTGGCCGTATGGGTCATGGCCTCCGTAAGACGGGTTCTGGCCGTAGTTTCCGGGCTGCTGTTGGTGTTGGGTAGGAGCGCCGTAGGAGGGCTGGCCGTGCTGGCCTGGTGGCTGGTATTGGCCAGGTGTAGGGCTGCCGCCGTACTGACCTGGTGGTGATGGAGCGTGCTGGCCATGCTGGCTAGATGGATTGTACTGGCCCGGTATTGAAGCGACGCCGTGTTGGCTAGGCGCGCCATACTGGCCAGTTGTTGAAGGACTGCCGTGTTGGTTTGAAGGCTGGTATGCCGTCGGTGGTGCTTGGCCTGTGTAGGTGGTGCTAGAAACTGAACCACCGCCGTGACTATAGCCATAGTCGTTTGGCTTCGAATGCTTGTTGGTTTATTAGAATCCGAAACTCTTAAAATACGGTTAGACAGTACTCACAGAGCCCCCATGAGATCCTCCCAGTACACCTCCCAGCAAACCTCCCAATCCACCCTGCCCGTGGCTTCCTCCTCCACCATGCCCACCAGAATGCTGACTGCTAGGCTTACCGCTGTTTAGAAGACTTCCAGCGAGCTGTCCAACGAGACCTCCACCGCCGCTTTGGCCATGTCCTCCACCACCGCCGTGAGATTGACTGCCTCCTCCAAGGAGAGACGAAGCAATTCCGCCAAGGCCAGACTGTTGGCCGTGGCTGCCGCTGTGTTTTCCGCCCTGGCCGGTAAGCATGTTGATGGCCATGCCCTAATTCTATCAGCACATGCTATACCCGATATTGGTCTCTGAATCAAACGTACGCTCAGACCCCCACTCCGTTCTCCGGTTTGTCCATCCACGCCCCGCGTGCCCTCGCCCTCTTCCATACCATGCTGCCCTTCCTGGGGCTTGTCATAAGGACTGGCTTGCGCAGGTGTCCCTGCGGGTGACACTGCAGACGGCGCAGAGTCGGCTGGGATGTCCCATTGTGAATGACCGGTGCTGATCTGAACGTAGTAATATTTGCGCGAGCTAATCCTCGAGTGAGCAAAACGTTGGTAATCCTTGACAGCGGATTTTTGAAATAACATAGGCAAAAAGGTACAGGAACCTTGGGGAAACCCACCTACCATCCCACTGAGCTATCCAGCCAGCGGGTAATTTAGGTAGATTTGGATCCGTTGGGCCCGCATCCGGCGATAGGGGTGGTTGCGGAGGTGTAGGGTGCTCAGCCATCGTTTGGCGGGGTGATGCTGTGTGAGGATTCAAGCCTATGGAAAGTGCTGAAGTGTGTGGCTAGAGATGAGGTTATAAGGTGTCGAGAAAGGCTGATGGAGAAAGCCTAGGGAAAAGTAATTTGCGATTCCCTATCAGAGTGCGTACGCAGAGGCTGTGCTTGACGTTGTCTTACGGACCTGCATGCTTGTCTGAGCTGAGATTAACCCCACAACACTATATAGCTCATGTGGGCTGTGCGATGTGGCGTCTCGGCTTCGGATCTGATACTGCAAGCAACCCACGCAAAGCGAACATGTTGGGAGAGCATCAAGATTTCGGGCCTCCGTGCACGCGTACTTTTCTTTAAAATAGTTAACATTAAAGGCTCCTTGATGCCGTCTAACTCTCCATGGATACCATTGAGACCTTCTCAATGTAATCTCTAGGACAACCAGCTAAGAATACATAGTATACATGGATTCTAAATATTCATGACTTCACCCCGAGACACCAATCCCATACATACATAGTGTCTCCCATGCCGCATTCATAAAAGTACCATCATAACAAAAAGCCTACCATGCGTATCCGTCGTTTTCAATGTCGTCATTGCCGTCCCAGTCCTCATCGCCACTAACCTCTGAATCCAAGAAGTCATTCTCATTGAAGAGCTCCTCTCGGGGTCGAAGGTTGTCGATGCGAATGTCCACCACTCGGCACTTACCCTGAACAAACCTTTCATCGACACTCTCTTCCTCCCAATCATCTGTCTCATCATCTGAAGCTCCCTCATTTGAGCCCCCAGAAGCTTTACGACGTGAGCGGAGGCGACGTTTCCCCCAGATTTCTGCAGATTCTGTGTTCTCGGTATCATCGGATGCAGTCACTCGGCTTTGTCGCTGAAGCCTACGCCTATTCGCAATAAGCACATCGCTGTCCATATCTTCATCCCCACCACTCCGGCTGCTCAACCCTTCATTCCTGGACGGTCCAGCGGTTGGCTTTTCGTTGCTATCTATAGTATGTGCTCCCGTGCAGAGATCCATTGAGGAGCCAGTAGGACCGGAGCCCAGACCTTGCGATTCTTTCCACTCTCTGAAAGCGCGAAGGGAGGCGAGATGGGGGTTCGGTGGTGCACACTTGCGCAGAAACACCCGCTGAAAGCGACTAATCCACTCATCTCTGAATGCCGCTCGTTCACGCCAGTTGATATTGATAATGGCCTTAATCACGAGCTCTCGAAGCTCAGGCAACTCGTCAGCGGAGTCGATGAGAGACCCAAAAAATGTCTTCGCTGCCCCCAAAGTCCATTTCCGTAGGTACGCCATTTCCAGTGTACGTAGAGTGGAAGGCCAGCTCGGTATTTCTTCCTCTTCGAGTAGATCCACATATTTCTCTGAGTCGTAATGAGTGTTATAGTAATTAAGGTCTATCCTCAAGGTCTCCAATCGAGGGCATGAACGTTTAAGGTCAGGTAGAAAAGAGATACCCAGAGCCTGATTGTGATTCAAGACCAGCTCTTCCAGCCGACTACCATGGGTGATCAGGAATGCTTGAAGAACCTCTGAAGTAAGCGAGCCGCAGTTAACGATGCCAAGATTAACGAGGTTATTCGGAAGGAGTGGAAGAAGATCTTGATTCATCATGGACGAGGATTCGAAGGTCAAGCTTCTTAGTCTAGGGAGAACAGCGAGCGCAGACGCGAGAAGTTCTTCAAGTGTAGGACCATCATAACACTCCTGTTTTCCCAGGGAGTGAGAGTAATTCGTGAGAAAGATTTCTTCCAACCTCTGAAACGACCGATCTTCGTGGACCTCCTTCATCCAAAGCGGACCTTTGGAACATAGAGAAGAGTTCCACCTCCAACTTTTGAGGTGCAGTCCACCCTGCCGTAGCGCCTCGAAAAGCTCGTCTGGATAGCGCCAGCGGAGAGGTTTCGTACGTTTGCGATATGGTGGCCTATCAAGCGGATCAAAGATGTCGATTTCTCTAAGCGTAACCAGAGCCTTAACCAGTGCTCCGAGTTCGATGTCACCCGGGCCAGGTGCCGTCAAAGCAGCCATCTTGGTAGCATCTAGCTCCAGTCGCTTAACCATGACGTTATAATCCTCCTTGTGGCCTGCCCTAGGCTCAAGTAAAAGTTGTAACAGTTTGGTTCTACGAGATTTTTCGGGAGCATATATTGGAGGGTTTCGATAGAGCGCGGTAAGCGCGGGCTTAGAAAAGTTCACGCACATGCGAGCCATGCTAAGAAGCCATGGCACGGATGGAGTTTGTACTAGATTCTCATCGTGAAGAGGGTGGGATGCGTATACGAAGATTTGAAGTAAGACATGGTATGGCAAAGAAGCCCATGGAGGTATACGGCCATCGCTGGCGATGGATTGTGACTTTGGCTCCGGAGAAGATTTCGCGGATACGGCTATTTATATAGCAATTAATACTGCAAATAGAAATAGCGAGTAAGTCGCGTGGGCCTTACGTTTTACCGGCCCACCAAATCCACGTGAGCGAGTTGGCCGCCCTCTCTGAGGTCTCCTAGGTACTCTTGTTTGTGAGGCAGATGGTGTCATTTTTTGGCGCTTTACTCTCTGTGGCGGAGACCCTTCCTCTTCTTCGAAATCCTCATCCACATCTTCATCGGAGCTAGGTTCTTTGTAGGATACGATGCGATTCCGGCGCGATCGCGAGGATACTTGAGGGCGTGAAGAGCTTCGGTTGGATGCGCGATGGGATGTGCGGTTGGATGCGCGATGGGATGCGCGGTTGGATGCGCGGTTGGGTGCGCGGCTGGGTGCGCGGTTGGATCGCCTCTGAGGGACAACTATATTCTTGACTACCTCGACATCTCCTCTGGAGTCATCTGAAGAGCTGTCGTCGGTGCTAAGCTCTCGGTAGGATACAGGAGCCCGCTTGCGCTTCACGCTGCGACCCGCCATAGCAGCGTTGCATGCAGCTAGGAGAGTAGTAGAAAAGAACGGTGGGTGACAATATGGCTTAGTAGAAACGGCCTGAAAGGAGTGACTAGTTTGCGCGTAGCATAGGTAGTGCGACTCGAGCTGGAGCGCCTCATGGATACAATAAAACGACAAAGAAAGCGCCGCCTGAAAACGAACGAGATAGTGATAAAAGTCAGTGACGAAGGGGCGCCAAGGTTCCGTGTCGGAATGGAGTGTCGGACCGAGACAGGGCTAAACTGCATTGGGGGTTCAAAGCAGCTCAAGCCTCCGCTGAGGGCCCAAACAGAGTGAGAGAGCCCTTGTCATATTGTTGTTTCCGCCACATAAGACGCGGCGCGGCTTCCCTTACCCACGCCCACTGTCCTTTATCTTCTTTGTTCTCTTCTCTGTTTATTCATCTTGTACATCTCTCTCCTTGTGCGCGCGACCTAGCTGAAGACCGCTCGGCACCGATCGCTACTCCTTTTTTCGCGCTGCTGTATTCTTGACAATTGCAGCGGCGGGCAACGTCAGTCTGATTGATATCGAGTCTTTGGCTTTGGCTTGTCGTGGGCGCGCAGTTGTGGTGGATTCATTCTTCACTCACTCATTTCGCCTGGGGAGGTTACATTTTTCCTCCATTTCAGCTTGGGTCGTGATAATTGCGCACATGCCACCTGAGGAACCTTGAGGACACCGCAATTGAACGTCGGGGTGGGAATGGTGGTTGCATTGGTCGTAAAAGGCCCCAAAGTGGTTGGTTGAGGAGGAGCCTCATTGCGCCGATTTGTCCGCCAGCTCCTGGACGCGGTCTCATCCCCTAGGTTGAGGCTCTAACCGTGGCCCGCCATCTCCGCATCACGAACCTACTTTGCGCCATTTTAATTACTCGCGTCATGACCTTCCCCAAGCCGGAGGCAAATCAACAAGTTTCTAGCCTCCTCATTTTGACCAGGAACCAGCCATACGCGTTGCTAGCCCAGCCTTCGAGAGAGCGATAGCATGGTGAATACGCAAGGTTCTGAGTTGAAAAAATTTATCGGAAACACGTGCCTATACCTAAATTTCAACGCGACCAGGCAACGAACGTTTCTAACACGAAACATCAAAAAAGTGCTCGATCATCACAAGCGGGCTCTGGACAAGTCGGACCCTTTCACTGTCAGCAACGGCATCCAAGCCGAGAGTATTGATCAGCCGACTTGGAAATTCCCCTCCAAAGACATGCTGGAAAAACTCTCTAAAAGGAAGAATGCGGTGCTGAACGTCTTCGTTAAAGGCTTGAAATATACGGACGAAGATGTTAACCAGTCTATTTCTGCTGAATCCCCCACAAGGAAAAGAATCATATTGTTGAAGACGCCCTGTCAAGTGGAATTGTGGGTTTGGTCACCCCAGGAGGGCGATATCATATTCCGTGATTCTCACGAGGCCAAGATCACCGTGTATCGAAATGCCCAAGGCCAGAAAGCTTACGACATAGTCGTGGAGCCTTTCCGTGTCGAAATAGCGAAGCTATTTGTGACCATACAGAAAGGACATCGCTGGAAGAAAACTATTGCTCCGGAATATGATGCCAATATAAGCATCGCTTTCTTAAACAGTGAAGATGCGGCCGATTTGCTTTCTCATCTACATCCAAAGAAGGCATCGCTGAGTAATGATCGCTCAATGTCACGTCTAACCGCAAAATGGAGCGACCTGCCAAAATGCCCTCCAAGTGGGCAGCTCCTTCCGTTGACTCGAAAAGTCGACAACAAAACGAAAAAGCTTCCTTTTGGCATCGAAGTCGACATGGGCTGGATCAGGAGCAAAGATTCAATGCTCAAGTCATATAACCGAGCTTTACGTGCCACACGCGCGAATCAATTACCTTCGCCTGTGTTGGAAACAAGACCTCTCGATCAAATTCTTCGAGTTACATACGTATTCAAAGATGGCCTTTCCACCAAGACCATAATTATTGATGGTGCTTTATGTCCCATGTGTCATCGTAAAGATTACGGCTCGCTCGATATGCTTCATTTTCACCTCAACACCGTTCACGACCTGTTTAAATTCAAAGTGGAAAAGAAGGGAAAGGAGCTTGATACTGCGATACGTGTCGACGCCCATTTTGAGTGCGATTTGTCTGACCGCTATGAAGACCTACGAGCGAGTCATCATGTGCCAGATGTGCGTGATTTGAGCTGGATAGCCCCAGCCAACAAAACATTCAATCTGGCCAAATACTTAGACGGTGATGATGAATGGGTGGCGGCCGGCTCCTCCGAAAAACGAAAGACGGCGCCTCCAAAAACTACTATTGCAAACATTCCGATTGTGAAGCCCAAAGCGCCTGAATCGATTGTCAAGATGCCAATAGCGAGGAGAAAACAACACAGGGTTCCTCGTGCTCCCTCAGGCATAACATTCTTCAGAACACTTTCGAAGCGAGCTCTGGTTGAGAACGAATGCGTGAGCGAGAGCGACGACGACGTTGACATGTCATGGCTTAAACTCAGAAGAAATGGAGCTGCGAGCGATTCAGACACACCAGAACCTACAAAGGCCTTCATGAAAAGGTTCGATGACTTCATCCAAGACGAGAGATTGTCTGGAGATATCCATGCGGGTGATGCCCTTGTTCGATTTGCTTATCAAAACCCTGAATGGGTGCGACAGCCTAGTGTAGCTTCAGAATTCATGAAGAAAGCGGCAGAGTTCCGCAGCGACAGAATTATAACCGAAGCTGTTTACAACCACTGTGCGAAATTTGTGCAGGGAAAGACAATTGAGATCGGCGAAAAAGATCTCCGGAACGGCAAGAAAGGCGTCCATTCTACACCTCCACAGACTCCTACATCTTCAATTGGTGGAAGCGTGAATGGGACCGCGAAAATAACACCTGGCAAGAGACGCAAATATGTCCCCGGAGGCCCAGGAGGCGGCGGGAGGTACATTGAAATCGATATTGTGGAAACTGGGAGAGGAAAGAGTAAAACCCACAAAACTCCACAGAAGAAAGATAATGATGGAGACACTGAAATGCACGATGTGTCCAATTTCTCTTTCAGTAGTCGCCCAACTGAAAAAGAGGCCAAAATTGAAAGCAATGTGGATTGGGAAGCTGCCATAAACGACCGCTGCATTTGTGGTGAGAAGGCCGAATCGGTGGATAATATACGGAAAGTGTTATGGTGCGAAAGTCCCGTAAGTCCAATCTCGACCTGCATTTATTTGCGCTCATGACTAATCATACTAACTCTTTCAGGACTGCATCCGGCATTGCTTCCATCTTTCATGCGTGGGCTTGCAACAGCGAACGGCAGAATGGCAATGCGAGGATTGCCGATCCAGCCAAAATGAGTGACAGGGCTTCAATCGCCTGGTGTAACATTGCCGGGGGTCTTTAGGAGACGAACTTTGCTTGTACGTCTAATTTAGTCATTCTGCTCGAAAATTTAGCATAAACATTGTGGAGAACTTCAAAATATCCGCGGAGCTAGTCTTACCACATTTAAATTCTGCATCGTCACGGGAGGGGGGAGATGAGGTTTGGCGTTTTTTATAGGACTGCTACCCTTTCTCACTCATTTCACTTTTGTTATCCGCATGCTCTGGCGTTTGTCCGGGGTATATACCACTTGTACTATCATTTGCACGGGAGGCGGTCTGTTTTGCATTTCTTGCATAAAGAAATTAAGCTCTCAAAACAAGGCGTGATGCCACTTTCGACAACAAATTTATCTAGGTACTGCATCAACTACGCATGGATACAATGGCTTCAACAGCAGAGGTACTAAGATTCAATCGTCAAAGTGTGTGATATACAGAGCAGATATTATGGGTGCACTGGATCCTAGGAACATGGTTATGCTTTAAACATAAGTCGGTCGTTTGAGAATCTTTCTGTATCGCACTTTCTCACATACTCTTGAAACTTAAAATCGTCCCATCAGACTGCAGGTAATAAATCAAAGACAAGGACATTTGTAGGATGCTAATGAGCGTCTTTTCTAATGCTACTAGTCTGCAGTTCTACGCTTTCTTCGATTTTGAATCTCCGAATAATGATTGCACGACAAGATACACGAAACTACGCGGTAAGTGATGCAATGGAGCGAGATTCCAAGCATAGCCTAACCGCCGTACACTGGAGGGGGTAGGGAAGGAAGGAGCTGTCTACATGAACGGTAGGAACGTAAATATAAGAGGACCGTCTGTCTTTCTGCTTCTCTTCACTCTCTACCATTGCATATTACTTCCGCCACACAACCGCATTATTCAAACAATCAACTATCAATCCATCCAATAACACTCAATCCATTAACACCACCGAAAATTAAGCCAAGATGAAACCCTCCAATCCAATTATCGCTTTCCTCGCCCTTCCTCTCCTCACTCTCGTTGCTTCCAGTAGAGAAACGCCTGGATTCCTCATTAAGACTCGCATTAAGCCCGTTAGCCGCATGAACCCGTCCCCGCCATCCCACCTTAACAATCTCTACTTGGGCGGCATGCACGCTGGCCCCGCGGACGATATTGCAGTCTTTTTCAGTGATCCAATCCACGCTGCTTATGGCCACCTCAACGGTACAAGGTTGGAATTCAACTGGCCCTGCGAAACATAATACATACCGTTTTACTACGATGGTTATTCTTGATGGGATGAAATACGCGTTCGCGCGACATCGTATAACTCTCAGCAGCCTAAGGGGTGGGGAGTCAGAAGATACAACGAAGCGGACGTGCTTGTGAATAGGAAAAAAGCTATGGGCTGGCTTGGTGAGCTTCAGATCTTCCGTCAGCTTTGCTGTCCAAAGAGGTTATTTTGCTAACTTACATGATTGTCGAAAAATCTCCGACTGGTAGAGAAGAACACCGCTGTTGTTATACAGGCATTACAGATCCTGGGCTGGTCATGACATGCCTCCGGCACCTAGACGTCGATATTATTGTCGTTTGGACTGGCCTTAACGCCTGATACCAGCCCACGAGGCGCGCTGAAGATCTGGAGCAGATGGGAAATGTTAAGAATACTGAATGGTAATGCCGGCGTTCATGGATATCCGCGTTTCGGTGCGTGAGGACGAGGGGGGGACTTCGTAGTATTATTCATAATGGTAGTGCGATGACGGATAAGTGTGCCTATAGAGGAAGCATTCGTCTTCCTATTAATAAAATCTGTCGACCTGAATCAGGTTGTCTTGCCACCCGACTCAGTTACCTACCCCTTGACTCAGTCACCTACCCCCGCTTGACTCGATCACCCACCCCCTATTACGTACCCCCCCCTGGTGCCTACACCTATATCATGTATATATATAGTCTCTTTTCTTCATAGATCAATCTACACACGTGTTCTACCGTTCGACAAAACCGAACCTTTCATTGGCCATAAGTTACATTTTATCTCACAGTTTAAGCATAGAAGGGTCCTTCTGTTCAAAGAAGGTATAGTTGAGAAGTCATCCGTATATGTCCCACATGACTCTATAAAACAAAAGCAGCTCTCTAGGCGACAAATTACAATAGGATATGAGCTCAAGCCACCCAGGCACTCCCTTGCCGGTCACCACACATGAGCCGTACATGGGTCTTGACATATAACCTGACCCAACTAATAGACGTGTTTCAATGTTAGACTGTTCTTCATTCCCGATTCCTCACTCTTCTTCCAACCATCACTCTACTTTCCATCGTAGTTCAAGAACACAGCATAAATTAAGGTAGGAAAATGCAGAGTTGTACTTATGTGACACCCTCATCTCAACTGAACTCCAAAGCAACAGCTTACTCTTAGCCACCATAAACACTCCCATCCCCGCTTTATATTTTTTCCGCTGACTGCTTTTCGTTTGTTCCCTTCTCTCTCTTTATTATTCCCCTAGGAATATCATTTAAATGCTATGAAAAGAGATAAGTGACCTACAGAGAATATTGGTAGAAATTAATGACGTGGAATGGGGCTTCGGACCACCGCATTCAGTCCCGAACTACTACAAGTCTTCGCAGCATACCGCAAGCCCTACTTCAATATCTACAATCACTATGCCTACAAAATCACATGAACTTCCTCGGATCCAACGTCCTCAAATCCGCGCTCTTCGCCGCGCCCTCCCATACAATCTCGGCCAAACACTTCCCCGTCGCTGGCGCATTTTGAATACCCCAGCACGTGTGCCCGGCGCCAATCAACAGCCCCTTCACGCCTGTCTCGCCTATCATGGGCCCCCCACCTCGCGACACGTTCGGCAAATAGCACGCCTGGCGCGCCGTGACTTCGCCGTCGCGGAGCTCGTCGCTGACGGCGCTGACCTGGTCGACGATGTCCTGGCAGCGGGCCTCGTCGACCTGCACGAGCGCGGTCGAGGCGGGCAACGGGATCAGCGTGTCGCCTTCGCCGCACGCGTACACTTCGTTGTTGGGGCGGGCGTAGATCTCGGGCGTCACGGTCCTCGTCGAGCTGCGCTTGCTCTTGCCCTCGGTTTGTGGGAGCGTGATGCTGGTGAAGAGAGTGTAGGCAGACACGGGCCGCGAGGGCCGGATCGTGACGCTGTGGGCGCGGAGGGCAGAGATCGGCGCGGAAGGGTAAATCGTCTTGGTCCAGGGCCCTGCGGTCAGGATGACGGTGTCTGTGCCCAGTGTGTGAGTCTCGCCGTCATGAGAGGTGTAGGAGACGGACTCGGCGGCGCCGGAAGAGTGATTTATGCTCGTGGCAGAACCGAGGACAATTTTCACGCCTTTCTCTTCTGCAAGCGCGGTCATGGACGTGGTGAACTGGTACGGATGCACTTGCGCGGTGGTGGATGGGTCGCCCATTTCTTCGTAGGCTCGGACGCCTTCTGCTACGACCCAATCGAGACCTTTGGGTACTCCTGCTGCTCGGAGCAGTCCAATGGCTTCCTGTGTTCGTTTTTGCAGGGAGACAGCTTCGCCTTCTTTCTTTGCGGATCCATTCTCGCCGGCTCCGCTAGTTGGAGCTCTTCCTCGTGCTTCTAGCTGTCCGCAATGCACCGCGCGGTATCCCCACCTTTCAGCTCCGCCATGCTTATCAGCTAGCTATTCCATGCCATTGAATCAGCAATAGTTCGGTGGCGAAACGACAGTAGACCCACCTCTTTATGAAGCCTATAGCTGAGAGGAACAATACAACTCGGATACGCCCATAGCGCAAGCAGCCCACCCGCCTTACCGGACGCCCCTCCTGCTATCCGCGTGGCCTCTAAAAGGGTGATTGTATGTGTGGCGGGGTTGAACTTGGGATGATGTGAGAGGAAGTACGCAGTCGTGGACCCGATGATTCCGCCGCCTGGACGAGAGTCGTCAGCGACTGCGGACGAGTGTTGAGAGCACGAATCCTTTCAAGGGCGGACCTATGATTACAATATTCCTCTTCTCGGCCTGAGCCGACATTTCCAGAGCATGTGATGTTACAGTCATACGAGAGATGCAATGAGTGCGGGTCTTAATTTATCGATAGCTATCTACCAGCCCTCGGCCTCGACGTCATTGCAGCTCAACAAGAGATTTTGACGACACAAGGCGGCACTTTCGGAGCCGGTAAAGCATCAAGATTCCAGCGCCGCTTCTTCAAAAATAAATATATTGATTCCAAGATACCAAATACTCAGAAAAGCGATGCCACTCTCACCATGTCTCAACTTAATCATACTGCCTTTCTCACATTTTAAGAAGGGCCCTGCCTAAATGAACAATTTGTATTTGTATCAGCTCTGTGCTAATGAGGAATTCTGGATGCACAGGATGCCAATAGGTTGCGATTTCAGGGTGCGCGAGACTGGTAGTCTGCACCTTAAGTGATTGTGCTGTGGTTGTTACCTCTCCTCACTCTATCTCTAAGATGAATTCTATTATTGCCCCAAATGGGAGGCGAGTCTCTTTTTTGATGTCAATATAAATGGCCTAAGGCCTATGATAGGTTGGTGCCGCTTACGATCCTGCTCCGCGTGAGGTGGAGCGATAAGAGAGAAAAACTCCTAGGATAAATAAACATCGGGGTTCTGATTGCACGTGTAAGACAACCATGGCAAGGTATGTTTTGTTCTATCTCGACTTTGTCATGGACGGCATGAACGATTATCTCAAGATCGAATTTGAGGATAAGATGATTTGGCCGGCAAGAAGTCCGTCGGTTCAATGCAAAATCTCCACCACCGGCTTTACGTGATTATCTTTTCGTTGAGCTCAAGAATCTCCCTTTGACAACGTGGGGTGTCTTAATACACCTAGTCCCTACCATATTGGAGCATTTGCTTGCGAGTTTATTACAGGATTTCACGGATCACTCATGCTAACTCTAAGGCACTATCCCCCGCTTAAGGAACAACATGTCGCCTTATCCCGGACTTGATCATACGAGATGGACTCTGTGTGCAGATATCGGGTGATACGTACCTTATCTATCGTTTCTGCTAGACCTCATTCCATCCGTGCTTTCGGAATTCGCTGGAGAGGGCAAGAAAGTTTTTAAAAGCATGCAGATGATAAAGGGAATCTTATTCTGGTGGACAAAGAGTATCACCAGAGTCATGGATTAGGAATGTGCGCAGACTGCTCCAGAAGCTCTTGTATTCAACTCGCCTGTAGCATTGTTATTAGTCTTAGACTTTTATGATGATGCAAACTTCTTAGGAAATGACGAGACGGTTTTTGCTGGGATATTTGAAGGGAAAGGGTAACTGCATAGAGCGGGGATCGTGCGAAAAGGCTGATTGCAGTATTGATTTGCATTCTGCTGTATATATAATCTTACTGACTGGAGCGGATCTGTGGCGTTGATGTTGCGCTGGAACGGGTCAATTAGAGGTAAGTTGCGACGCAGCACTATTGTGGTGATAAAAATCTCCAACCTCTCAAAGGTTTCAATACGGAAACTATACTATCTCGAGACGTGAGTTTCTCCGCTGAAGTAACCTGAGCCTGGCTTGGCTGTTTCCTAAACAGGGTCGCAACTACCTAGACAAACAAGGAGTCTAGAGAGAAGGGTGTGGTAGGGAAAATTGTGCGGCTATTCCTCAATCTCTAAAAATATAATGAGAAGATAGTTGCCTAAAACTGAGCTAGATTTTCTGTCAACAACTTTATAGGATAATTGAATTACAAAAGTGCATAGGACTATATTCATGTTTGTCCTAGACACGGGTTAGACAGAGAGCAAAAAGAACAGCATCTGAACCAGTCAACCCAGTCTTCTCGCAGCTAGCAATTTTTGGTCTTGGAAGCAAGAAAACCTTGGGGAGTGGAATTAGAAGTCCCCTCCACCAAAGTCACCACCGTCATCGCCGTAGTCACCACCGTCACCGCCATCACCTCCCTCAATCGCCTCTCCGAGAAGAACACCTCCAAGAAGACCACCACCAACACCCAACGCTGCAGCGGTTCCGACACCCATGCCAGATTTCTTGGGGGGACCATATTGTTGTTGTGGAGGATAATATCCTTGTTGTGGCGGATAGCCGCCGTACTGGCCTTGTGGCGGATAGCCGCCGTATTGGCCTTGAGGAGGTCCTCCGTAGTATTGCTGCTGTGGAGGGTATCCACCGTATTGTGGTGTAGAGTGAGAGCTCTTGCCAAGCAGCTTTCCGAGAAAACCGCCCTTTGCCTTGCCCTTATCTTCAGGAAGTGGGGAGCCCGCTGGCATTGGTGAACCTGTCGGCGTATATCCAGGTTGTCCATACCCAGCCGGCTGTCCGTACGCTGCCTGTTGCTGGTAATATGAGTCCGAGGCGCCCCGACTAGTGGGACGGCCCTGACCTCGTGCGTTTTCCTCTTCTTGAAGCTGGCGCGCCAGACGCTCGTCCTCGCTTATATCATGAGACGACCCCGCCCCGCCGGTCGCGGATGCGTACGGGTTATTTGAAGAGAGGCCACTCTTTTCAGCTTCGACTGGTTTGGCATCTCCGTGACTGTATAATGGTGGTGGACCCGCAGGAGCCTCTTCATCAGGAGGATATATCGGTTCTGTCGGTTTGTTCCATTGCGACTTCTTGGTATAGATGTTCACGTAGAACCATTCTTTGTACTGGTCTGTGATGCGCGAATCAGTTACGATTTCGGGTGACGCGGAAAAATAGGCACTCACCATTCCAGACTGCTTTGTATCCTGCTGGTACCTTAGGTGGAGGAGGTCCCTGTCGGGGTTGTTAGCAATTGCTTTAGGTGTGTGCCCCACTATGGGGCTTACTGTAGGTGGGGCAAAGTCCGCCATGGTGATGCTGAAACTATATCTTCAGTGGTGTGTGTTTGCCTCTGGGTAAGGCTTCTCAATATGTTGACGAGATCAGTTAGTGGAAGTAAGTTAGACCACCTTCAAGTTAATGGTGCGGCGGTTTGTGAGTGAAGCTGACACTGGTTGTTCCGTCGCCGGCGTTCGAACGCGTCATGCCGAATAATTGTGGCTGTGCAATGATGCCTGCTACCGGGTGGCGCTCCGATATTTGATTCAGCTCCTAAATCGAGTTGCTTTAAGAGCAGCACGGCGGCCTACATTCCCATGATGGTAATTACTGCGACAGGCTAGGATGCGGCCTTTGGCCTTCACAGACCCTCATCTAAGTTGGTGGCTGTGCAGCGCAGTAGCCGCACGGCCAGCATCCACTGTACATTCTTTCGTGTGGCATTTCTCACCAAAAACCATCAATGAAATTAACTACCAAGTATGTGCAAAACGAAAGGCGTCAGAACCTAAGACATAAACTCGAACGCTTCACGCAAATTCCAGGCCAAATTAGGTTAAAAGTAATACTGCGGCTAAGGACCGTCCACATGATCACTTGTTGCTTGCTGCAAATGATGGCTGTAAAGAAGATAAAGAAAACCAGCCTTCTGGGTGAGCATGTCTCTCCCCAAAACAAGGCAATATGCTACAACAAAAATGTCATTATCGATTTAGCAAAACAATCCTTTTTTGATTTTTTGTCGTCATTGTCCCGAAGTCAGATAGTCTGCTGCCTGGGGACTGTTAGCATTCTGTTCGTACTCTGCCGGCATCTGTACTGACCTTGTTGATATCGTAATCGAATCGTTCGAGAGCGTTTAACGCGTCAGCTCTAGCGTACCCCATGCTAGTCAGCTTTTTCAAGATGGGATCGTCGTGTTCAGTACCTGAGCTGATCGCTCGACCAAGCTGAGGCATTTGCGCCTGTTTGGAAGAGGACCCAGACGGCTCATCCGCTCCGAGTTTGTCGAAAGCGGACTTGCTCTTTTCTCCTTGGTTTTCTCGAGATGCCTTGTCGTTTTGTGGAGAGTCTAAACTGGAGAAAATGGCGTCCCAGTCTTGTGAAGGTGCTGCTGACGGCTGCTGCGGCGCTTTGCCTTGGCCGAAGGTCTGTGAAAGGTGCTCAAAGTCACTGAAACTGTCTTCGCCATGACTGGACTTGCCTGTTGGAGTCTGCTGCGACGCCATCGTATTCGATTTCGATGCCGCCGGTGAGTCAAACACTGGATTGAACTCATCAAGACCTTCACGGTGATGTGAGCCAATCATGAAATCATCTTCAGTCTTGTCATCCGCCTCTTTTGCTTCAGAAAGATCATCGAACCCAGAGTCGAACTCGTCTCCGAATGATGATTTCTGCATCTGTGGAGCATGAGCTGTAGGTGATGGCCCTTTATTGTCGTTGCTAGGGTATGATACGGCGGAATGATAGGCATCTGATGGAACAGTCGACGTCGGCGTGTCCGCTGGCGGCGGTGAAGCCGAGAATGCAGTTGTTGGTGCGGATGAAGTGGCTTTAGAAGTCGTAGGTCCGCCAAATAGCGCACCACCTTGCCCACCTGCTGCAGGTGTACTAAAGTTCTTCTCGGGGGATTGAGATCCCTGTGGTGAAGAAGTCGGATCTTGACGAGATGGAAGAAGTCCGCCAAATTCTGGTGGGAATTGGTTGGCATCCCTGGTTCCACTTCTGTTTTTTTGGGAACCCATGGTCTGATCATATGTAGGAGGCGATTTCTGTGCGCCAGGAGACGGCAAGCTAGCACTGGATTCCGCTTGAGTGACTGAGGGACGGGACCTGAAGAAGTCGTCCGAGCCGGTGTCTGGGCCGGTTGTTCCAGTGGTCGGCCGAGATTGAGGTTGATTTTGACTTTGGCTCACACTTGGACGATGCTGCTGAGGGGATGCAGATGTGAAATTATCTGCGAAACCTCGCTCGCTGTTGCTGTCGCTGTCATCGTGTCCAAATTCCTCGATAGGTGGGAATTCCTTGTGGAATTTGCTTGCCGCAGCGGAATCAACAGATCCGTTCACTGAAGATCCGGTATGTTGCTTCTCTTGAAACTGGCGCGCGCTTCCGAACCCAGCGAATGCAGCATCAAAATCGACTTTGGCAGAAGTTGGCCCTCGTTGTTCCCGGCCGATTGAAAATGGATCTGATCGATTGTTGTTGAAGCTTTCCGCGGGCCGATTGCTATTCTTGCTTCTATCACTTAGGGTACTCTCTCCTGTCTGCTCCGGCTGGATTGGTGAATTCATATCTCCAGGGAACGCACCAGGTATTTCTCTGGCTGTTGAGGGTGGCCCAAAGCTTTGAAATGTGTCCTTGTGTTCATCAGCCTTGGGGCCTGATCTGGCACCTTCACTGGTCGCGCTTGCGGTTGGGGATGCGGTAACGTTGCGGTCAAAGAGCGATGAGCCATAGTTATTAATTTCCGGTCTCGCATTATCAGACCTCTCCATACCTCGACTACTATCCTTCTCTTGAACAGGAGTGGCTGTGGGAGATGCGCTTGCAATGGTAGGAGTTTCATTGCCAGTCGGCCCATATCTGCTAGCAGGTGCTGACACCTTTACTGACGAACTAAATGAATCAGACCGTTGGGCTCCCTCGCGAAGAGGTAGAAAACTAGACGCAAATTGTCTCGACTCTGGTGGAGCTGGAGGCTCTCCAGTTCGTGGAGACTCCTGGTACGATGACAGAGGTGGCGAAGTCGATGGCGTTGGTACGTCTGGCTCAGATGAACGTACGGAATGACCAGATTGGGCAGAAAAGGCAGGTGCATGGCTCTGGCTTTCAGGCCTGAACGAAGTTTGTGGAGGTCCACTGGTCTGAGGTGAGGAGAATGACGGCCCAAACACGTGGTCAAAATCCTTGTGTGCGTGTGAAGTGCTACCTTCACGCGAAAATCCGGATGGTGACATCATGTTGTCAGTGGAGGGCTGGGGAGACCTCCGAAAAAAAGGATTCGTGTTATGGCTGGCGGTAGATGCAGCCGGACTAGCAACAGTAGAGCCATGCTCCTGCGGTGTTGGTTGTGGGCTGCGGTAGCTTTCCTGAGTAACCTTGTTGAGATCATTCATTTCAGACTTTATTTTATCCCGCTCGCCTTCATTTGTGGTTAGTTGCTTCTTGTTGATGGCAACCATGCCCTTTTGCTGTCGAGCATCAGACCTCATCTTGTCAAGCTGGGGCCGCAACTGAGCGATCTCAGCGTTGATCTGACGAATCCTTTCTTTGAGATTGGCATTTTCACGTTGGTCAGCATCTAACGCTGTTGCAACTTGTCGATGCTGGTTTTGAAGGTCTTGGTAAGTACCCTCAATTAGCGCAAGGTCTTGTTGTAGTTTCCTTGTCTCGTTGCGAGAGGTGGTGAGTCGGTCTTCTAATGCCTTTACATTTTTCACTTCCTGTTCGTATTGGGATCTAAATTGTGAAAGACGCAACTCTAAATCTCGCTTTTGCGTGCTTGTAGTCGTTATATCGTTTTCTGTTGCAGTTTTCTTGTTTTGCACCTCCTGCATTTGGTTTCTTAACGTCCCGATCTGGTTCGACATATTTGCAAGCTCCGTGGTTTCCTGTGTCAACTTTTTGCTGACCTCAGGGTCGTTGTCGCCCAACAAGTCATCCATAGCAGAGGGTTGGTGGGGTTTATTCACACGCGACGGTGCCAGGGATGAACTGGCTGATGCTCCGGTAGAATGGGCCGTCAGGTTCTGTCCGAACGCCGAAGTTGGCGTAAAAGGTTTGAGTGTGGATGTGGGATTACGCGGAGATGGCTGGAAAGCTGGTGGTGAAGTAGGAGAAGTAGCTTTACTCCCAAACGGATCGGTTTCAAACGGCTTGTTGAATGACCCTGAGCCCCCTGTCGACTGCTGTGTTTGTGCTGGCGCTGGAGTTGTGAACGCGTCCAAACCAAAAAGATCTTCCGTTACAGATTTTGACATTTGGGAAGCATAAGAAGCGTTGTCAAAGGCTGGGGCTGTTGGTTGTGGTGGAGCTCGTGCTTGATTGCGCATGCTTGGTGGAACTAGATTGGGAGGGAGTGTCGCTGGAAGAGTGATGCCTGGCTTCCGCTGCTGCCGTATCAAGTACATTGCTACTGCGAACTCATCTCTGCTCAGTTGGCCTTCGGAATTTATATCGGCCAAGTCCCAAATTGCTGCAAGAGTATCTTCAGGTAAACCAGAGTCACTGAAAAACTGCACTGCTTGTTCGCCGGTAATGTATCCACGACCGAGAGTGTCGACTCTGTTGAAGAGACTGTCATATTCCCGCGGGTTAATCAACCAGTCGTTACCCGTCGGCTGAGCAGATTGAGGTGGCGTTCCATATGGTGGCCGACCCATGGGACTTTGGTTTCGCTGAGCACCGGCACCACTAAATTGTCGAGGAATTGCGGCGGCTGGCTCATCTGGCCTTGGGCGGCCCGGAGGGCCAGGGAGGGGACCTCTTCGAGAAGCCGCTTCGACTAGACCAGGAGGCAGATTGGTCGGGAGAGCTTTGAGAACTCCGGATTTATATGAAGCGAGCAAATGCATAGCGATGATGAACTCCGTCACACCAAGCACTCCGCGCTGCTCAGTGTCCGCTAGGTTCCATATCCGGCCAAGGGTCTCGTTTGGTAACTTAGCCTTTTCAAATATCTGTTTGGCGTTTTCGCCTGAAAACGGCGCAGTCAGTTTATGGAGGCCGTAAAACCAAATGTTTATAGTATTTACCGGATAGTATGCCGTTCTGGGCGCCTGATTGCTCAAATAACGATGCGTACTCGGTAGCCTTTGCTGGGAAAAGAGGCGGTACGCGTATCGGCCCACCACTCATCTGTGGTTGTAAGCCAGCAGGGGGTGCAGGCATTGGCGATGGTGCAGGAGGTGCGGATGGAAGTGTAAGGCCCTCAAATTTAGGAAGAGGGCCAGCTAAAGAGCAGTCAGCGCTGAATCCAAGTAGCAAATATTAAGAAAAACTAAGTACGTCTAAAGGCCAGTTCTGTCGTTGGTTCTCTTCCAGCCTGATAATGACCGATCAAACGAAGCACCATACAGAATCCTGAGGATGTCAATAAGCCTCGATTTTCTGTATCCGCTATCTGCCATATCTCCCCAAGAATAGCCGGCGCTAATTTTGTTCGCTCGAAGAACTTGACAGCGACTTCGCCTGTGACAACTCCAAGCTTCTCAGTGTCAGCTTGCGCAAACAACTGGCTGAAGATACGCTTCTCGTCGGGCGTGAGGTTCAGTATCGGATGGTCTGGAAGAAGGCGCATTGGTAGTTAGCAGGATATGTGTCAATTGAAGTGATGAACATGGGCAACGCACTTAGGTCTGCACTCGTCGTGGTGTCGGACATGGTGGTTGTTGCCAGGTTGCAGTACTCGCGGCGGGCAGTGGAAGCACGCAATGGGGCTGGAGCTGGGCCAATGCTGTGTAATGGACGGTGGAGAGGTGGTAGGAGCGGCGGTGCAAGGCCGGGAGAAGGCTGGTAATACGTAGAGAGGCCGCGTGTGTATTAAGTATGCTGAAGCAGCGTCGGAGCTGGAGTTCAAGCAATGAAGAGCGATGAGGCAGCAGGAGGCACATGAGAACAGAAGAGCACCAAATCGTCGCTGGGGAAGAGCTGGGAGGCCCGTGCCCTCATCACGCAGCCAGCCTGCGGTCCAATCGCGATAGAACACAAATGGGGAGTTCGCAACGGTTACTTGCCTCCAATGATCGCCGAAACTGCGTCTGTCAACGCCATCGCCATGCAGCGCGGGAGGACCACAGCGTCGAATGCGGAGACGGAACCACCATGGCTGGTGTGGGGGTCACCGAAAAGTCCAATTGCCTCTATTGCCTCTACTGCCTCTACTGCGATCCTTGTCTCAGAAATGCTTGCAGCCAAGCATGCAGCATTTCACGTTTCTGATGCGCCCCGCCGCCGTCCAGAGAGCCTGCGATTATAGGGAGATGGCATGCAGGGTCCTTGGCCTGGTTTGTATCTCTGGGAGGCCTTGCTTCAGCTAGTTTATGGCAGCGGACCGACACGGGCTGGATAGGGGGCATTTCGTGCAGGCAGTGGAGTAGATGTGCAAAATTCCTCATTATCTTACAAGGGTTCTCTCCCCGCAGTTCATACTAACTAAAAGCAATGGTACAATGAGAAGGAATATTAATAGCATGTACATCTGCCCAAGCAGCACGTCCCTGCTCTGCATTCCGGCCGTATCCAGCCAGCGCCAGGCCTCAACGCCTACGAGAGGGGGGATTAGGAAACACCAGCCTTTTCGGCTCCAATCACATCACCTTCTTTTCTTCAGATGTTGGTCGCTTTCGTTTCTTTGGGTCTCAGCCAAAGCCAGTCCTGGGGAGCCATCTTCGGACTTCTTTCCCCACGCTCTACCCAGCAACCAGTCTGTGACACTAATCACCCTTGTAGTCCTGTCCCAGCTGCCACCCTCCTCAGCATGTTCAATAGTATGGCTGAGAATCCGGCCCTCCTCGTCAAATTCAAATATGAACAGCCCACAAAATTCTTCATCGTCCCGTGCAGCACCGCCTAGGAATTCTGTAATCTTGTCTACTTGTTCCCCAGCTGATATTCCACGATACAAGCCACTGATCTGCTTGCTCTTACTCTTGCCACACGTCTTCCACCGAACTATTAGCTTTTCATGACGGTGGTTGGATGGCGTAGAATTTCCCCCGTTCTGGACCATGCGCTCGGAAAGCACGATCAATCTGACATTCCCCACTACGGGTACTCGGCCCCATGCCACTGGTGCAGTCCATAATGCTGCTGTATACGCAATCTTACCACTAACAGTTGGTAGGCGTGGATGTGTCGATGGGAAGAGATGAAGGGTAATTTGTGGCGATAGGATTTCCTGAGGAAGCGGTGATGCTAGAAGAGTTGGGAGGCGATCGTGCAGGATACGGATAGCTGTTTGTAGACCTTCAGTACATGAAATAGCTGCCTAGGCAGAGATACTTACTCTTTCCGAGCTTCAATGTTCGTTCGTCTGGTGGGCTATGATCCTGACCATGGAGTTCCGGAGGAGAGATGCGTGGTACGGTGCTGGTAAACCATGTCTTGGATAATGAGATATCTCTTTCGCGTATATTCGCAAGCGTTCGCTGAGGCTGTCGCAGTGCTACAGGTGTCGAGGAAGCAAGATTCTTCAATGTTATCCTCTGTGCGTGTGTTCGACTAGACGATGAGAGCCTCCGCATCAGCCCGGCGGTCATCTGGAATTTTCTGCAGTCATAGAGGGGTAAAGAGGCGGATCGGAAGAATTGTTTCGGAGAATCTGTGAATAAAATACAGCGAGGGAGTTGAGGGGATGAATGGAGGTGCAGTATCGATACGAATCTAACCGATGACGTTCGGTTTAGAAAATCTTCAATTGTGGAGGCCGGATCACGTTCACTCAATCGGCTAGATTGCCGGACCAAAGCTTGTCTAATTAGTGAACCATTATATTTCTATTTATTTTAAATTCAGTATCTAATTGTTCAGTCCTGACTTTTGTGTAAAAGAAGCTGCTTGACTTGGCATTTTATTATGTCCAAGCAAGCGCATTGTGTTCACAGGGGGTTCTGAAAAAGCGAGGAGACACGTTATTCCTGAGCTGCTCAAGAAAAGGATACGAAGTCCTTAACCTGGATTTCGTTCCATTAGACAACCCAAATGTCTTCACTCTAAAGACTGGCCTTACCGACAGCGGTCAAGTTTTCAACGCCCTCACCACATACTTCAACTTCGCTGGCTACGATGGGCCTTTTGATACCAGGACCTCCAGATGCAGTCATCTATTTTGCTGCTTATGCACGCAACATGCTCGTTCCTGACAACGAATGCTTCAAGGGGAATGTTGTATCGACATAACGTCATGGAGGTAGCGTACAGGTTGAGTGCAAAGAAGATCATCGTAGCCAGGAGAAGGAATTGGCAAAAAGTAGAAGTGATGTAGACATGTTGACCAGATTTCAGTAGCGTGTCGATTAGAGGCCGGAATGAGTCGCAGATCATCTCATAGCTCTGCAAAGATATTCGATTTGAATTGCTCACTCTTGATGCTATGGAGCCAGATTTTCCTGGCCTAAAGTGAGCCAGAAATTACATCTACTTGGATTTTACTCTGCATGTTAGTATGGATTAGAAAAAATGTTTGAAATGTTGAGACCTAAAATTAGTTGGGGAGGGTTGCTGTGGTTCCCTATCGGATCCCACAGCAACAATTCACGATACTTTTGAGCTGTTAGTATTCGCCTTCAGTGAATGATCTACAGTGCCTTCACTGATAATGAATCTCGTTTTTTGTTCTTGCCAGGTGTCGACTATTGGGTTGCAGCATATATTGATGAAAAGGGTTGTCGAGGTTGTTGAAAATCCTAAAATCCGAGAATCCCTGCAGGCCCGTGCGCTCCGACAAAGGCGTCAGTTCTGCAGAACTCGAAAAAAGTTGTTGTCCACGCGCGACAGTCTTAAATTCGTCTCCACCATAATCCTAGCCATTGAGCATCTCCACTACCTTCGTTCTACCATTAATTAACAGCCCCCCCGCTATTGTCTTGTGTTGTCTTGTATCGCTTTTCTCCGACTTCCCTGACTTCATAAGCGCAATGAGTCCACCTCCGGTACTTGCTAGCTCATCAGCGAAAGAGTTCAAGAAAGAGTCTACAGCTGCCCGGCTACTAGGTGCAGGTAGCTTTACCTCCATAATTTCTATTGGGCCTCATTGACGATCACAGGATGCGCCGGCATTGCTGAATTGATGGTCTTCCATCCGGTACTGTCCTTGGGATCGTGTAGTTGTGATACTGCGAATTTGCTGATAGGTGCTAATCAGGTGGATACTACTGCGAAGCGGTTAATGAGCAATTATGGCAAGGCGAGTGCGCCAGAAGTTATATATTCTAGTATATTTCAAGATCTAATCACTCTATCAAAAAGGTCACCTCCGCCGCTCAACTCAATTCAGTTATCTTCAAAGACCAGGCCCACGCTTCTATTCCAAAACGTTTTCTATCACTCTTTCCAGGCCTAGGTTATGCAGCTACGTATAAGGTACAAGAATTCCGCGCAGATGGACAAAATACTCCGCAGGAGGTTGACATTGGTTAGGTACTTCAACGAGTCTACAAATATGGGGGACAGCCTTTTGTACGAGATTATCTTGCCAAAAATCACGGGGACAGTTTCGACCGGACATTTGGAAGGGGCAATGGCAAGGCTATCATGCATGCTACTGCTGGAAGGTAATTGATGCTCGTATTTGAACCAAGGGACACTGCTTACCCACACCATGCAGTCTGATCGGAATAGGCGAGATTGTCATTCTACCTCTCGATGTTCTAAAAATTAAACGACAAACGAACCCAGAGGCATTCAGGGGCCGAGGTGTATTCCGGATTATCGCCGACGAGGGTTTTGGTCTCTACCGAGGTTGGGGCTGGACAGCTGCTCGTAATGCACCCGGCTCATTCGCTGTAAGTTTATTCCAAACCTTCTGGAACTCGAAAAAGTCTGATAATATTTCTATAGCTTTTTGGTGGCTCGGCTGCTGCCAAAGAATACCTTTATAAGTTGAACGACTACAACGCTGCAAGTTGGACGCAGAATTTCGTCGCTTCGATCGCTGGTGCGAGTGCATCTTTAATTGTATCCGCTCCCCTTGATGTCATCAAGACCAGAATCCAGAACAGGAACTTCGACAACCCCGAGAGTGGATTCAGGATTGTATCGAATATGATCAAAAATGAGGGCTTTACCAGCTTTTTCAAAGGGCTAACGCCAAAACTTCTCATGACTGGGCCCAAACTAGTCTTTTCTTTCTGGTTAGCCCAGACGCTCATTCCGGCCTTTAATAAAGTGATGTAGAGGTCTTGGCTAGGGACGGAGTTGTGGGGTATAAAAATGGTTTTTGCATTTAGGTTAGCGGTAAAATACTGCTGGGCCTAGATTCCTAGTTCATAATTCCTAACGGGTATTGTCTTTACGAGTATTTTTCATTTACTGTATTAATTAAAGCTACAACTGGCAAGCCTAGTGACTTGACAGTAGGCCTCCGATGCTAGGTACAACCAAACTCTTCTCTGTCGTGCTCCTGGTCCCGTGATGTAAGGGCAAACTCCAGGTGAATGCTGACAATGGAATCGTGCTAACTGCGGAAACATACTTCGTCACAGATGCGATGTCTTGTGAACGTCCCGAGGACTAAGCCACAGTAGGCAACAAACGAATAGGGAATCTTTTTGAGACAAGTTGACGGCGTGACTTACTGCCAAGACCGTGCACGGCGTTTCATATACTTACTAAGTCTGCCAAGCCAACATAAATTACGCCTGAACGCTCACCTGGAACTACAACAGCCAACCTGAACTTCGAACACTCCAACTTCCACCCTCATCACAGGCAGCCTACAACACCTCCTCAATACCTTCATACCCTCTAATCTTTAAGACCAACTTCAACCCGATCTATCTTCCACGCTCAAATCATCAAAAATGAATCCGGAGTAGTACGTAACCCTCCAAACCCACTTCTACCCACTGCTCTTATTGTGGGAACTGAAGGGAAATGCACATATACTGACATCTTAGCTTGCAGAGTGTAACAATAAATACTTCCAGGTCTTGCGAGCGTAACAGCTTGGTCTATGACGAACACCAAGTACTGACCCTCCCCATCTATTAGATACGACTACCTCTTTAAGCTCCTTCTCATCGGCGATTCCGGTGTTGGAAAGTCTTGTCTGCTATTGCGATTTGCCGATGATACCTACACTGAGAGCTACATCTCCACTATCGGCGTTGATTTCGTACGTTCAAGCTCTTCAGTACCACAGCATCTACCACCCTAACAGCATGCTTACACGAACACAGAAAATCCGAACAATCGAGCTCGATGGAAAGACCGTGAAGCTCCAAATCGTGAGTCATACTTCAGCACTATCCCATAATATCCTCCCGCTTACTGGAAGCTATAGTGGGATACGGCTGGCCAAGAACGATTCCGAACTATCACCTCATCCTACTACCGGGGCGCCCACGGCATTTGCGTCGTATATGATGTTACGGATATGGACTCATTCAACAACGTGAAGCAGTGGCTGCAGGAAATCGACCGTTATGCGACGGAGGGTGTCAATAAGCTTCTCGTGGGCAACAAATCCGATATGGCGGACAAGAAGGTTGTAGAGTACACTGTAGCTAAGGTGCGTTTGAAACTTATTTCTTGTTTAAATTTAGTACCTAGGTGGCTGATCTGTATATTCATCTAGGAGTTTGCCGACAGCCTTGGTATCCCGTTCCTCGAGACCTCAGCGAAGAGTGCAACGAACGTCGAACAGGCTTTTTTGACCATGGCTAGACAAATTAAGGAGCGTATGGGAACTACTACTGTCAATAATAAACCTACGGTCCCTATTGGACAGGGACAAGGTGTTCAAAGCGGATCGGCTGGTGGCTGTTGTTAGGTGGTCATGACGCGGATGATATACTGTTCAGGCGTGGGTGTTTGCTTTGGCGGGGTACCTAATGCTGATGGTTTTCTATGATCCACCATCCATTCTTCAGTGTTCTTTGCATGGCTAGATGGTGGATGTCGTTTTGAGTTGGATTCCTGCGGTTTTCGGCACCTCTAAACTATGGCTTCCGCAATTTGAAAGGGTAAAGACCAGGTCGAATTGCGAAACGTCATCACGATCCTCTCAGGCTATGGCGATCATGGGTGGAGCGAGCACTCTTTCTTTCCTATTACACTGGTTCATCTTGTACTCTGGTTTTCCCGGTTTGTGTAGTCTTTTAAACCGTCTAAGCTATTATGTTCCACGAGCAAACGTTTCGATACATACGTTTATTTTCAGTATTTTGACGTACAGCAGTGATACAAATTTAGAGGGCCCTGACAACTAATTCTTCGATCAACCTAGTGGCTACGCAACTAGAACCGAATTCCACTATCTAATTTAGAAGTATTTAGCATCAATCGAATAAGAAATCCAATGATATTTGTTAAATCAAAGAAATCATAGGTTTGTTGTCTAGACCAAAACAATAATTATGACATCTCCTAGTGCCTCGGCAAGAAAAGGGCGAGCCCTACGTAAATTATCGTTGCCAGCCAGACACGCCAGATTTCACTTTCCCAGGTAGCCACGCACTCGTGAAGGGCTTCAAGCTGTCTACCAAAGGTCAAAGAGGACTATCCCTTGCACAGATAAGGTACTATATCTTATGGCCCGTGCACGGCATTAAAAACATCATAGAAATGGGAATAGATAATTAAATTAACCACCAACATAGTACGTAACTACTTACCCAATAACATAGATATTGTGCAACCCACCAAATATCCTATTTCTAAAGGTCGGATTACGAAAAGGCCTCCTACAAAGCCTAAACCACTGCCTCCTTTCGGGCCTCTCCCGATGTGCTGTACAATACAAACGAGTAGTTATGGGCAGCCAAATCTTCCACCCATATCGACAACAAGGACCGTCGAATACCACCGTACAAGGACGGCCCGTGTTAGCAAGAACACATTGATCGACTCAACACCCTTAATTGAGGCTCTATATATAATATACACCAGAAATACAATATATTCGTGGTTTCATTCAAAACCTTTGGTTACTTGGCAGAACGACTTACCGCCTGTGCGTGCAGCTTATTGATTGGTGCGCACGGCGCACTTTCTATAGGACGTATCTATCTGTGCAAGGCATAATAGAGCCTTGAGGAAATAAAGACTTAATTAAAAAGGCTATAAAAGCCATTCGGCATACTTCATTATGAAGTACTTTAATGTCTTGATTTAAATATGTGCGTTGTGGCAACAATGAAACGGATTGCGCCTTGAGGTTCTCTGAGGAACTTGGCATTTTATCAAGCGATTCCGAAATTCAATCATTACTCCCCATGGGGGTTTTAAATAGCGCCAACTTCCATCCTGTCTTACGGCTTGACGGCATAAACCTGGAATGAACCTACCGAGCAAGCCGCGCTATCAGCGATATTCAGAATAGAACGTGCTTTGCCAGATACGTACCAGCCCACTTGTTGAAATCCAAATCTTTGCATTGCTCCACGAGGTTTTCGAGATGATTATCTCCTGGATCTCCTGCACAGCAGCAGTCCCTACTCCCGTCTTTGTTAATGTCAGTGTAGACGTTTAAGTCATGCTTGCTGTCAACGATGAGAATATCTATCAGGATTGCTGTCATCAGTATTCTTCCGCGTTCGTTTTTGAACATGCATATAGATTTTACCTCGAAACCCAGCTTCTTGAAGATACTTCTCATAGTCCTTAATGTGGCTAGCACCCGCAATGCAACCGACGTATAAGGCCATGTTCTCCTTCAATTCCTTTGGAAGATCTTTCCTAATCAATATATCGCTGATAGCTACGCGGCCGCCTGACTTGAGAAGACGGAACATCTCACTGAAAGCTAGTTGCTTTTCCTGCTCAGGTACAAGATTGACCACACAGTTGCTGATGATGCAGTCGGCAGTCTCATCAGGAAGTGAGATCGCTGTGATTGCAGATTCGATGAAGGAAACATTATTAGCCATAGCGGCCTCCCTGTTTCGATTGGCCCTCTCTAGCATGTCCTAGTATCATTAGCCAAGTCTGGAGTTAAGTCTAGGGCACTATGACTTTGTTCATGTCCACCCCTATGGCTCTTCCCTGCACGCCAACCCTGTTAGCTGCTAAGAAAACATCAAAGCCCGCGCCACTACCCAAATCGATGACAGTTTCTCCCTGTAGGTTAAATAATTTTCAGTCTCCTGTTTTGTCAAGCTTAGATAATAATTGGTGGTAGAAAAACCTCTCTTAGCTTTGCGAGAGCCAACGGATTGCCACAGCTCAATCCCAAATTAGCGTCCTTAGGGATAATGGTCAACTCTTCTTCGCTGTAACCAAAGGCTTTGGCAACTGCGCGTCCATACTCCCCGCCAGATTCTTTGGCAGCTGAGCCGTAGCATTCCTGCACCTTTTCGTAGATCTGCCGGACGTTCATTTCTGGAGGTGGAGGTTGATCGCTCCAAACTGATTAAGATGATATAATATGGAAACTTTGGTTTGGAAAAGAAAGGGAGGAACTTGATGGTCACAACCCCCTCGAACTAACTACACCTTCCTATATATCTTTTTGGAGGCGATTATGATATGTCACTGCTGGGCGTATGCTAGTGGTCAGCCGAAGGAGCATTCTCCCATGCCGCGCCGCAACGATATGTCACAGCGAATAAAAGTGCTCGAGTCCCGCAGTTGTTCCGAAAATATCGGTAAAAATCCCGCAGTGACAGAAGACGCCCCCCCAAAACCCTCCAACTATATACAATACCACAAGTATAGCTAGATATATAAATAAGAAGCTTTAGAGGAATATCTTTAAGTATAGAAAAGGCTTTTAGCTATTAATTATAATATATCCAAAGCCTTAGATGGGCGTATATACGTGGTATTTGTAAAAAGATAATATGAGAAATACCAAGACATGCGGCTCTTACTTAATCTTATAACTATCCCTTACATTGTTGATGTGATATAAAATGTGGCCCGTGCGCGCGATCAAGAACATCAAAGTGCGAGCCCATAGTGTAGCCAGTATTTCGCTCAAATGCTGAGGGCTCTCTACGAGTAGATC
>Ga0307507_10000389_pt1 | contig 91110 bp, 32 predicted proteins | sample 7_EM_MG_FD_207223 | JGI IMG/M metagenome (GOLD analysis project Ga0307507, IMG submission 207223) | Populus trichocarpa ectomycorrhiza microbial communities from riparian zone in the Pacific Northwest, United States - 7_EM | ecosystem: Host-associated > Plants > Roots > Unclassified | place...
GTCTTTTCTCTTCATTCTCTATAGTAAAAACTATAGAGCCAAATCTGGTTTGTGGATCGTGTCTTTTTACACTAGATAAGATCCATCTAGGTAGTCCTTGTATTCTTATAGGATTAAAGGTCTCAATTTCTTCTTTTAGAAGCTTAGAGCCTCCCTCTCCTAAAAAAGGTAGAGTAGGGACTCTATGGGCTATAACTTGAACCCATAGTTCTAGTTTTTGTTCTCTTTAAAAGGTAAAGCAGTTATACCAGATATCCTTATATTTGACTAGGAAATCTGCATTATACTCTTTTATAGTTGTAAGGAGGATATTTTGTTTTCCTTTTGTTCTAGCTATAGATGCTAGAACTGGCTTTTCTACTTATAGTTTTAATGCAAATAGTTAATTGACTTTGTTTTGTATAGAGAAGGTGTCTAAAGGCTGGTCTTTTTGGTCTGTAATTAGAACCAGCTTCCTTTCTTATAGTTGCTTTTTCTTACTTCTAGTAGAAGTAGTTACCCTACTACAAGGAGAAGGGGTAGGTGGTGATAATGAAGAGGGTAAAGAGGATAAAGAAGGGAGGCCCTTCTTTAGCCTCTTTGTGTAAGTTTCTTTAATAGGAGCTAGCTCCTTGCGGAGAGCTCTTATGTTTTCTACTAGTCCTAATAGGATATGCCTTATATGCTCCTTAAAGGGGGTTTCTCCTGCTAAGATACTCCGTGAATAGGTCTGTAGATATTAAACTTGTTCTTTTTATTCTTTTTGTTCTTCTTCTACTAGCCCTTTATAGGCCTGCGTTAGGCTTTCTAAAGCCTTTTATAGATGTTGTTTTGGAGAAAGGGGAGGGAAAGGTATACTAGGTATACTATCTGTGGTAGTTATTAGTTTTATTATCTTTTTTGCAGGTTTTTGGTTTTCATTTTTAGGAGAAGATTAAGGATGTCCTCTTTTTTCTCCTGTCCTAAGGACAGAAGAAGGAGAAGGGGGAGAAAAAGTAGATGTAGACTCTTCATCACTTATTTCTATAGGAGGTTTTTTTTGACCTATTAGGCCTTGGCATTTTGTATCTTATAGGGGTTCCCTAGTTTTTACTATCCTTATACTCTTTCTCCTTACTAATCCTACTAGAAGATTTCTGGGGAGATTAGGCTGAAAGGTAGTAGAAAATCTAGCCTCTATATTTCGTGGTTTGGTATTTGGTTTTGGTGTTCCTGTCCATGCCTTGCTTATAAGCTAGGACTACCCCTAAGAAGAATTTTCTGTTGGGGGAAAGAAGGTAAAACGACAAATAAATCCACCTCTAGCTCGCTAGGCAGTAGGAATTAGGTCTTTGTCACGGAGTAGGCACAAGCCGGGATACAATGCACTAAACGAGGTAGTAATTGAGAAGGCTACGTACACGTAACTATGCGTGGTTGATACAAAGACATTGGATAAAGAAGAAGAGTCTTCGTGTTCCAGGTACGGGTATAAATAGGGGTTGTAGGGGAACGTGCGTAGGTGTCTCGGGACGAACGTAAGCACGGGTTAAGAACGTCAAAGACGCGCAGAGACGTAAGAACAAGTGAGTCCCATAACAGTCTTAAAAATTGGAAAATCGATTGTTTTTAATAGGGAGATAGGTATGCGTAAGTTTTGAAGTACGGCGCTACCTTTTAGTAAGGTTACATGTGCGGTAAAAGTTTTATCGCTACTAATTCTAATGCAAAGATAGTGCAATATCTTAATTAACTTTATAGTTAACTTGCCTAGTAGTAATAGGTTTATAAATATTATAGTAGTTATTAACTATCTTATAAAAATGCGATATATAATTCCTATAGACTTAATTAATGCAATATTAGTAGCTGAATATTTTGTTAAGTATATTTTTAAGCTATATAGACTTTCTAATTTAATAATATCTAACTATAGAAGCTAGTTTATTTTAGACTTCTAGCGAGCTCTATATAAGTAATTAAGTATTTAAATATAACTTTTAACTGCATTTTATCTAGAGATAGATAGTTAAACTAAAATTGTAAATATGATTATTGTCGGGAATGAGGCAAGTTGCCGTCACGTATTAATGTGGCCCTGGCGTGGTGAGGAACCTTAAGTTCCTTACCCCTTTCCTTATTCCTAACAAAAAGAAGAACAACCATCATACTATCTACGAATCGTAGCTACGTGATATCCCCTTGTGTAACTAACACTAATTAGTGGTTAACTTCACTGTTATACCATAGAACAGCTAGGTATTACTAAGAAGAGACGAGCCACTGTACCAGTGCTACTTGTGCTAGAGGAAGCTGTCTTTTGAGGTCAGAACTGGTCCTAAACCTTAAATAGAACTCTTCCACAAATCTAAGGATCTAAAGGCCAGAACTGGTCCTAAGCCTTTCCAAGATTACAGATTCTTGCGTCCATTACGCAGAATAACACGCTTTACGAGTCTTCGCGATTCAAGGCTAGAACTGGTCCTGAGCCCCATAATCACAAATTCTTGTCACGAACGCGTACTAAACCACGAACGCATACCAAATAATAAATACACATCACGAACGCGTACCAAACGACAATCCCTACACTAATAACACTTCCCTTCTTCCAAAAGCATGGCTACGGCTATTCTAAACAACTGGAGAGACTCCTTACCACTAGGGGTAGCTATATACGCGAAACTCATTAATAAAGATTAGGATGAATTTACCCTTAATATAATAACTTGTACCGCAAAATAAGTTAATGGCTTTCTCCTACATCATATTGTATTCTACCGAAATAGACACTGGGCCGATTTATAGCTATAGGAGTATTTTAGGGAAGATTTTATAGGATGGACTGCTGATACCTAGGCACTTGGCAACGTTAATATTGTTTGGGATTTTTGAGACTTCCTTTGTAGGAACGGAGTATACATTGTTAAGAACGGTAACCCAATTGCTAGCAATATTTAGGCCGTTATTGTTAGTATAGAAGAACCAGTATGGACGGAAGCTAAGATTATATGTTAACTATAGAAACCAAGAACCAACCAATATTCTTTAAAAGGCAACTTTAATTCATATTAAAACCCCCAGAACACTAATCTCCTACTTAGTCCTCCTCCTGCCCAGCAACGTCCGCAGCAATCTATTCTAACTGCTGCACCACAAGTTGTCCCAATTGCTGCACCGCCAGCTACTCTAATCGCTGCCCCCACTACCCCATAGCAGCCGCAGCAACTGCAGCAGCTACACGTCCATACACCACCTGTACCGCTAATATAGCAAGCTCTACAAGAACCACCATAGACAACCTTAGGCTATTAAACACCTCAAGTTCCTTAGCCTTAAGTTCCTTAGGCTGCTGTATCTCAACCTATACCTCAAGCTCTGTCCTACCAGAGATTCTTAACCTCATTTAACTTAAGCGCCGAGACGTTTCCTCTAACCCCTACCACAACTAGACAACTGGCACAATAAGCCAGATCTATAAATAATATCCTAACCCACTAGTAGTAAGCTCGATAAGAACCTCCGCAGCAACTACCATAGATAACCTTAGGCTATTAAACACCTTAAGTGCCTTAAGCTGCCGTATCTTAACCCGTGCCTTAAGCTCCGTCCTACTAGCAATCTCCACAGCAATCTCCACAACAAGCCTCTACTTCTCCACAAACATTTAACAAGCTTCAGAAGATTTAGCGTAGAGGGGAATTCTAAGACTCCTATAGTTCCCAAGGTAGCTATGGAGGTGGCTACTAGCGTAATTTAGACAGGAAGTTCTTGTGGAGGGTACCGTAAAGAGAGAGTAATATAGGGGGGGAGTGGTTAGAACGGTATAGTCACGCAGGCAATCTATAAAAGAAAGAACTGCTAATATCTACAGCAGCTATAAACCCGATAACTGTTGCAATTGATATGCCCTGCCTGCAGCTAATTAACTACTTGCTGCTCTGCCTGCAGCCAACTAATATCTACTGCTTTTACCTCTAGCTAAACCGACACCTTGCTACCTTGCTGCCTTCCTACAGCGCCATAAGTATAAAGAAAGAACTGCCAGTGTTAGAATATATGGATAGAAGGATTTGGTGGATTTCCTAAGCCTATATAATTACGTTAATCTTGTTTAGATATCTACTTTCAGTATATTAATAAAGCTAAAGGAAAAGCTTAGTTTAATAACACTATTACTCTTTAACGGATACATCCTCTCCTTAAACAAGGATTCTATTGCTCTGCGCCAGAAGGGTTAAGGTAAGAAGATTAACGTTATTAACGCTAATTCTCCAAAGCAAGGATACGTGGAGCAACGCGCTTGTGGAGCTTATATTACTTCTATCTATTAACCCAAGGCTTTATTCAATCTCTCTGTTGCCGCCCAACACTAGGAACCAACTAAGGACGATGTTCTTGCCCTAAATAAACGCCTTTTCTAGTAAATAAACCATCTTAACCGGGGCCTATACTACGTGCCTATTAATCTTCCTACTACTAAGCTCTTTATATTTGTTAATGGATCGTTTATAAATAATAAAGATTTTAGCTCCTAGCTAGGATATAAGATTATTATTGCGAATAAGTTTACTAGAGAGAATAACTTTATAATCCATAGCAACCTTATCTATTGGAGCTCAACCAAGAGTAAGCGCGTTACTTGAAGCGTTCTAGCGTTAGAGATATATAGAATAGTCAGCGGAGTTAACATAGCAATTACAATTGGAACTACCCTAAAGATAATTATAGATTAACTCAAACTTCCTGTTATCCCTATAATCGTATGCACTGACTTATATTCCCTCTATAAGTGTTTAGTTAAGCTCGGTACTATAAAGGAGAAGCGCCTTATAATTAATATTATAGTACTTTAGTAATCCTATAAGCGTCAAAAACTCTTTAAGATTTAATAAATTAATGGCCAAGATAACCTGGCAGATGTAATGACGAAGGCAAACCCAAATAAGGCACTAGAGACGTTTATTAACACAAATACTCTGCGTGTACGAGTTAAAGGTTAGGTTAAAAGGGAGTAGGAGTATAACATTCTGTTAACCCTAACTTAAACCAGCCAATTAGGATTTTCCATCCCCGGGATAGAAAATCGCTATTGGCTCGCTTACTACTAGCGCCTTGGCGGCCCACCCGTCTTTGCGTTATCCGCCAAATTCTGCCAACTACCGCATTGTCGCATATTGTCGCATATTGTTTGGTATTGTTGTACACTGTCTAGTATTGTCGCATCCTGTCTGTTTATATATATGTAGATAGCAACCACAAAAAGAAGAGTTGCTAGTGTTAGGAATAAGGCAAGTTGCCATTACGTGTTAATATGGCCCTAGCGTAGTAAGGAACCTTAAGTTCCTCACCCCTTTCCTCATTCCTAACAAAAAGAAGAACAACCATTATACTATCTACGAATCGTAGCTACGTGATATCCCCTTATGTAACCAACAATTATAAAATAATATCTATAAATATACTACTCCTACCTGCAAAACAATTAGGAAAAATGGCTGCCTTTAGCTAAGTTTACTGCGAATAATATAATAAATATATTAATAGGCATAACACTGTTCTACGCGACCTATAGATAAGATCCTTAACTTAGATTTAAACTATAACCCAAAATTAATATAATAGGACCTGCGATTAAACGGGTCTAGTTAATTAATGCGTATAACTTTACTAATTAAATAAAGTAGTTAATGGAACTATTAAGAAGTAAATTAATATACGCTTAAATAGTATAGGAATGGTATGTAAATAAAGGACAAGCCCCCGTATGGGACTTTAAAAAAGGTAATATGGCTTACCTAAATATATAAAACCTATAGACTTAACGGCCCTTAAAGAAACTTAATTAGAAGTTTATAGGCCTATATTAAATTAAAAAGAAACTAAGCCTATACGCCTATAAGCTTAAACTGCCAACTAAGATAAAAATATACCTAATATTTTACGTAAGCTTGTTGCAACCTTTAAAAGATAATCCTATAACTTATAAAGTACCGCCACTACCTTCTATAATTGTTAACAATAGTAACAGTTCTTACTTTATTAACTTAATTAATAATATATAATAGAAAACACGATTTAAACAATTTAAACTTCTTATTAAGTAGAAAGGATATAAAATATAAACCTAGGAAACCTATAACTAGATTAAGGCTAACGCGCCTTCCTTAGTAAAAGAGTTCTATAAGAACTATTCTTTGTGGCCTACTCTGGCTAGATAGATATAATATAAAGGCAAATAAATACCACCTAATATAAAGATATAAAACATAATAGCAGGAAACTTAAAATTAAAAAGAACTTAAACTACATTATAATGCTTATAAAGTAATAAGTTATAAATTCTTAACAAAATTAAATTGTTTTAGACCTTTGGCTAAAGGGGGGGTATTATAACGGGACTAGCCTAATTATAGTAGGAATGTCTTGGTGAAATACTTAATAGATAGATTCTGACGCTTTAATTAAATTCTGCTAAATTCTGCCAACTTGATTAAATTCCACTAAATTCTACTAATGTAATAGAATTTGGTTAAAACCTGTTAAAACCCGCATGCGCTTATGCCTACACGTCTACTGCCAAGACCCTTAAATATTTAGGTATAAGTTGCCTATATTTCTTTCTCTTCTTTATATAACGTCTTATTCTCTACAAGAGCTATATACCCTTAGGTTTAGATAGAATTTATATTATTCCTTTAAATCTTCCCTAAAGTCTCTTTGCGCCCTTACATTTTTTTAGTAGTTATACTATTGCTAATATAAGGTCTATAATATAAAAGGCTATTATAAAAAAAGGGCAGAGGATAAAGTTAGTATTCTATATACAGCCTATATACTTAACCTTACTATACTAATTATAAGGGCGCGAAGAGGCTTCGGGGAAGATTTAAAGAAACAATATAAATTCTATCTAAATCTAAGGGTATATAGCTTTTAAAGAGAACAAGACATTGCGTAAAGAAGAGAAGGGAATAACTAGAGAATCTTGTAATTAAATAGTTAGGGGTCTTGGTCAATGCGTGCGCACATACGCACGCGGACGGACTTTGGTAGAATTCGATTGATCTAGCAGAACTTGGCAGAAGTCAATCAAGCTGGCAGAATTTGGCAGAATTTGGTTAAAGCGTTAAGTTTATCTTGTTAAGTGTTTTACCAAGACATTCCTACTGTAACTAGGCTAGTCCTGTTACAGTACCCCCCCTTTGGCCGAAGGTTCAAAATAATTCAATTTAGTTAAGAATTTATATTTTTATTACGTATCGTATTTTCGCGTTAGGTGGTGGTCTTAGCAAGGCAGATCTAACCAATTAGACAACTTTAACCGCTGGTTAAAGTTCCTTAACATCTTGCGTGTTATATAATTGTGTTATAAACGTTGTGACTTATTTTAAGTTCTTTTTAAATTCGAGTTTCGTGTATTTGTGTTAGGTGGCAGTTGTTTACCTTTATATTATATCTATCTAGCTGGAGCAGGCCGTAAAGGATAGTCCTTATAGAATTCTTTTACTAGGAAAGGCGCGTCGGCCTTAATCTAATTATAGGTTTCCTAGGTTTATGTTTTATATCCTTCCCACTTAATAAGAAGTTTAAATTGTTTGGATTATGGTTTTTATTGCATATTATTAATCAAGTTAATAAAGTAAGAACTATTACTATTATTAACAATTACAGGAGGTGGTAGTAGTACTTTATAAGTTATAGGATTATCTTTTAAAGGTTATAATAAGCTTACATAAAACGTTAGGTGTATTTTTATCTTAGTTAGCAGTTTAAGCTTATAGGCGTATAGGCTTAGTTTCTTCTTAATTTAGTATAAGCCTGCAAACTTCCAATTAAGTTTCTTTAAGGGCCGTTAAGTCCGTATGTTTCGTGTATTTAGGTAAGCTATATTACCTTCCTTAAAGTCTTATGCGGGAGCTTGTCCTTTGTTTGCATGCCATTCCTATACCGTTTAAGCGTATGTTAATTTACTTTGTAACAGTTCCGTTAACTGCTTCATTTAATTAGTAAAGTTGTACGCGTTAATTAACTGGATTTGTTTAATCGTGGGTCCTATTATATTAATTTTAGGTTATGGTTCAAATCTAAGTTAAGGGTTTTATCCATAGGTTGCATAGAATAGCGTTACGCCTATTAATATATTTATTGTATTATTTGCAGTAAACTCAGCTAAAGGCAGCCATTTTTCCCAGTTATCTTGCAGGTAGGAGCAGTATATTTATAGGTATTGTTCTATAATCGCGTTCGCAATTTCGGTTTAACTATCTGTCTCCGGATAAAACGCAGTTAAGAGTCGTGTTTAAATGCTTAACCGTTTATATAGAGCTTACTAGAAGTCTGAAACAAACTGGCTTTTACGGTTAGATATTATCAAGTTAGGAAGTCCGTATAGCTTAAAAACGTGCTTAATAAAACATTTGGCTACTAATATCGCATTAATTAAGTCCATGGGAATCATATATCGCATTTTTATAAGGCGGTTAATAACTACTATAATATTCGTAAACCTATTACTGCTAGGCAAGTTGACTATAAAGTCAATTAAGATGTCGCGCTATCTTTATATTAGAATTGGTAGCGGTTAAAGTACTCCTTACTTCTTTATATAAAAGGTCTTTCTATGCACGCACATCCTATATGCTTAAACATATTTTTGTACATAGTCGTGCATTATAGGCTAGTAGTATACTCGTTAAACAATCTTATAGGTCTTCGCACGGCCAGGATGCCCTACTATAAGGGAGTCGTGTACGAAATTAAGTATCTTAAATTATAAAGGTTTGGAATTCGGAACTACTATCTTCTATTAATAGTGTGGGAGGGTACGGTCTCTCTTAGATAGGAAGTCACGGTATAGTTAGTTAGTCAGTCAGTCGTAATCAGGCAGTAGGGAAGCGGTCAGTAAGAAGAGAAAAAAAGAGTGTATTGAAGAGAAACTGTGTGTCTATTGGCCCTATTAGAGTTGTTAAAGACTCTAAGGGCTCTAGACCAATCTATATAAAATACATGGAAGGCCTAGGCTCTCCCAAAGCTACGCCTAATCTAGATATTAAATCTAGGGGGCTAAATTATACTACTACATACCTCCCCCACCCAAGTCGTTGTCCCCTAACGACTTCTAAAACTCTAAAACTCCTTATCTTCAAAACAAAGGCGCGGTAGGTAATCGCATGCGTTTCTTGCCTTTACCACAAACCCAAGATAGTAAATGAGGAGACTCTGTTCTAGTTAAACGAAACCATTCTCGTCCGCCTAGCTAAGCAGTATAAGATGTATCAAACTAGCGGCTCTTAGATAATATAGCTCTTTCGCGTCCTTCCACTTGCTCAGTTCTGTCTTATAATTCTTTAGGCAGCTCTGCATGACTCTATCCTTCTATAACAATTAGGGGTACTCTACTTAGATCTACCGTAATAGTTAAAGGCTCGATTCTATTATCAACGTAGTAAAAGTATAAGCGGCTATTAAAGCGCTCCACTTTAGTTATACGCATAAGCTAAAACGCATCTTTATAGTTCTTAACGGCCTTTAAACAATAGGAATGTATCTATTTTGTAACTTTGTTCCTATTACCAGTAAAAAGAAGATCATAATCTCGGATTACTACTAGAGAATCCTATTGTTGTTTACCAAGAAGGGCGTTGGATAGAGTGCTAGCAGCCATAAGCTTAACTGCTACAGGGAAGCAATATAGAATTACACTATAGAGATTGGCATGTCTAGACGGCGTATAGGGCGGCGCTCTTAAGTCTTAGTGCGTATCTGCTAACTCTGTCCAAGTACCTCCTTTAGTGACCTTAAGGTTATTATAATTATCCTAAATACCAATAAACTATGGCAGTATTATTTACTAGGTCCTAGTTAAAGGTCCTTTTACTCCATAAGAAAGGTAAGGTATAGTTATACGCATATCTCCCTTCTTACATAGCTAAGCTACCCAGTTAGTCGCATATTTCTCTACATCCTTAGCGGTCCAGTTATGGTCTGAGATTTTATATATAAATTCATTGCCCTTAGCCAACCCTCGCGCTTTAAGATCTGCCTACTATAATTCCAAGTAATAATACATACCGGGAAGGATAATTGTGTAGTTATCCTTAGTCTCATTATCCAGAGAAACGCTCCCTTAGATTATATTAATACTGCGTTTACTTTTAAGGAGCAAGGGAATATTAACGTTAATATAGCAGAAAGCTGTAGAGTCTCCTTTAACCGCAAATTTCGCATAATAAGGGTAGAAAATAAGTCGCCACTAGCTATCAGGCCTAAGAGCGTAATAAAGGCGATAATACTAAGGGTCTTATTTTATTAGCTATTAGTAGAGACTATAGACCATCGTTCTTAACTAGCTATAATTTAGTCGCCCATTAATCAGACGCTAATAATGGCGGTATATACGCATTTCCTTATTAATTATTGCTAAGATGCTAGAATCCTACCACTACCTAAATATGCTTAAAACCACGGATCCTTCTCACTACTATATATCTTGGTCATTTGGTGACAGTATCTAATTAAGTAAAGCCTCCCTATTATAGGAAAACCTTGGTGCCAAGTTATAAATAAACTTGTATAGTCCTAAGGAGTTGAACGGAACTAGAGGCCTATAAGCTTTTCGGAACCAGGAGTATGTAGTAGGGTCTATCTTTATAGTGCTTAAGTAATTGCGAGCGTGATATATTAAACGGAGTCTGTAATATAGCGCGGCATAGTTTAGACCCTTTATCGCTAAACCTATACGCCCTCCTATAGCTTATGTGTGTATCTAGCAGACCTTATATGTTTCCAGGTTTAAACTAGCCGCCCTATATTAACTGCGCAAGAGCTTCATGACCTTAGTTAGTTTAATTTTAGTAGTTTGGTTTAGGGACACCTTAAAATAAGCTAGTATATTATCCTTACAGTCACATCCTCGTTTTGCGCGGAGTATCGCTATAGCGTCTACGGCCTCCTTAATATATTCTTCATTATCTCCCGGCTTAATAACGTTTTTATTAAACAGCAATTCCACTCCTAGCCCTCCCACTTTTGGATAAGCAACTGTAAGCCCTCTTCTTAGATTCCTCCTTAAAGAGGATACTAGCAGCTATAGGGGCAAGCCAATAGGCGTTCTAGCCGCAAGAATGCTTTTATTTATAGATAATAAAGTCGAGTCCACTAATATAGGCGATCCTTACTAGGATGGGCTTGGTATAATACTAACGCCTCCTCCTTAAATAGGTATTAATGGCTGAAAAGCTAAGGGATTTATTACGTTGGAAGTATATTATAAATATACTTGTAGTGCAAGAGCTAAGCTCTCTCCCGCTTATCTAATTTTAACATTGGTGACCTCTAGTCCTATAGTAGTCAGTCTCCTACTTCTCGGCAGTAGGTCCTTATTTAGAATAAGAAAGCCAGTTAAGTGTCTCCTTAAACTATATTTATTTACCGCCTAATCTGATATCGCTTTTCCTAACATTTTAGGCGCGAGCGCGAAGTCGGTCAGCTATAGTTAAGTAGTGTTCTTAATACTGCGTCCTAGATAATTAAGCCTCTTAACCAGGGCTTCATTAACTCACGCTGTTACTTCATAAAGTAGGTAAACGGTAAGCTTTCGGGCGGTAGAAAGGAAGTGGTAGGAGACTATATATTTCAGCGGTCTATTAAGAACATTCTGTCCCTAGGCTTTTCGGATAGTTTCTCTAGCTTTATTACACTAATTCCTTTAATCTTTTGCCATCTTACTAACGTTAGAGATGTTCTTAAAGATTATTAAGAACACGTCCTTTCCTAAAGATGCTTGCAACCTGTTATTATAATTAACAAAATTAACTACTATATTAGCAGCATCTATGTAGTTCTCTCTCTCGAGCAGAATCTCGTTATAGATTTAGATAAGCACTATATAACGCTAATTAACTGCAAAGCCTCTGACTTCTATAAGGACATTATTAATCTATCGCTTAGCTCCTTTATATAGTACCAGTAGTCTGTTAGACGAAGACATAATAAGTATACTGTTATTAATTCTGCTTGGTTTATACTTTAGCTGATTACGGTTATCTTTAAGGTTTATTAAGGGCAAAAAGGTGAAGTTCTTAATAGGGTTTCCTAATATAAATAGTCCACTAAATCTAGTGGCGGTGTGGAGTTCTGCTAGCGCTAATTGTTAAATAAACCAATCATGATTTTCTATCCCCGGGATAGAAAATCGCTATTAGCTTAGTAAAGGCGGTAAGCGGAACTAATATCTTTACAGTAAACAATACTAGATGGTTATGTGTAAACATTCTTCTATCCTTACCTTACTATTAACACGCATTAGATTCCTATGACTAAAAAAAGCAAATAAGAAAACGCAATAGAAAGAGCTTTAGGAAATATAGTAAATAAATAGATAGATTACACGGCTGTTATCTATATCCCCTCCCCTACCTTAGAACTTAACTGTCCCTTAGTTAAACATTTTGTACTTAGTTCTGTTAAATAATCTTTCTAGAACGCGCACTTCTTAAAATACGCAGCGTTGCGATACTAGTGGATTTTATATAACATCCTCCTTAGGCTCTAGCTCTACTATTATTTCTTATAGTATAGTTCCGCCTAACTAGTTAAGCCGGTTCTCCTAACAGACCTTAAATATCTATTGTTAATAGAACCTCTTTAATCTATTCCCTGGAGTTTGATTGCAAAACAGTATGCCATTAAGATCCTTAATTAAGTACTATCCTTTGTAAGGGTGACTTTTACGTACGCGGAACAGGCCTAGCCATTTTAGATCCAACTTACAACTACTAGAATAGTCTTGCTTAAGCTATATATTATAGAGCATAACTATATCTCTAACCTTAAATCCGTCCTGGCGAATGCGGTAGGTGTTATTAAAATACTCCTTATTTGTAACTCTTAGTTGTCTTATACGCGCGATAGCTTCTCGTATATCTATATCTCTTTAGTTAAACTACTTTGCGTAAAGTGCTAGTAGCTCTGCAGTGGTCCAGACTGTTTCCCAAGGCAGCGTCTGCCAGGTGGGTATGCAGAGTTTAATAGGAAGGACGTGCTTATATCCGCATATAACCCTTACTGGTGTTATTCCTGTAGACCTCTTAACAGTTGTTCTATCTGCCTATAAGACTATATAAAGATTGTCTAGCTATAAGCCTTCCATCTTTGCTAAAGCGTCCACTATAGGCTTGTGACCTCTCTCTATAAAGCCTTGCGACTGTGGGTGATATACGGAAGCCATAACCCTCTTAATGTTATAGAGCTCCGCAAGTATAGCGGTAATGTTAGCATTCTCTCCTCCACTATCTATAGAGAGCTGTCCAAACACTCCCTATTAGCAGATAACGTCTTTATAGAGGAACTTTGCTATACTTTTCGCATCCTTATTCCAAAGGGCCCGGGCTTCCACCTATCCAGATACGTACTCTTAAGTAATAGCCAGGTATCAAAACCTAAGACGGTTTAGCGGTATAAATGTAATGTCTACTATTACTTATTACCACAAGGTGGACTCCTATATAAGGTATATTACTTCTTCTTTCTATCCCAGCTGTCGCTGTTAGCACTGTAAGTATAACTTAATATGCTATAATATTTGATCCTATAGCCCTGGCCACCAGTATCAATTTAAGACCCTCTAATACGTTCCCTCCCGTCCATAATATCCACTCTAATTGTAAAGGCTCTTAATAATCTCCTACTAAGTAGTCTTGTTATTAACTACCCTTCGCATTGGTACATTCTTAGACTATTAGTAGAAGAGCTATTAATTACGCACTAGGAACCTTAGCGTATGCTACTTAAACTTTTTAAATTCCTTAGTATTTATCTCCTCTAAACACTATAAGGTCACTAGCCATTTCGCAATCCTCTAAGATTCCTCCAAATATAAGTCTTCTAATAGCAGACCCGCTTCCATTTTAAGAGGGCTAGCCGTATATTCAAAGGCACTCAGCTTACAGTTAATAAACTCTTCAATATCCTCGGTTGGCTTATTAGGTTGTTTACCATTAGGTAGCCGTTATAAAAGTCTATTAGCTAGGCTATTCTTCTTCCCTAGCATATATCTAATATTAAAGTCCTATAGCTAGATCCAAGCTAGCTATCTTATTATTAAGGCTCTAGGTAAATCAGTGGCAGTACAATTCAGCTACGTAACTAAGGTATTTACGTCCGTCTCCACTATAAAGCGAACGCCGTATAGGTATATATAACACTTCTTTAGCGTATATAGTAACGCCTAACACTTAAGCTTTCCTAAGTTATATTTCTGTTCCGCTTAAGACCAGATGCCGCTCTTATATTAACATAGGTAATAACGACCTTGCACATCTAGTTATATAAGGCCGCACCCCCATCCATTCTTGCATCTATTAATAGCAAGAACAATTAGCCCAGCCCCCTTACTATAATCCAGTTAAACTAATGCGGGTGCAGTAGTAATGGCATGCTTTAGAGTCTTTATAGCGGTAATCTACTCTATACCCTATACAAACGGAACGTTCACTCGTAGCAGTTAGAAGATTGGCTCTGCCTTAATTGCAAAGTCTTCCACCTATATTTAGTAATACACGACAACTCCTAGGAATACTTAGGCGGACATAACGTCTTCGCAATCTCTCTAGTAAACAATCTTTACAACCTTTAACTCCTCTAGATATTGTCCCTTGCCATTATAGTAGTAACCAACCACTATAATCTCGTCTTTGTAGAAATAAGACTTTGCGCCTAAGATTATACATCTAGCTCGTTCTAAATCTGCAAGTACTCCGTCTAGCCATATAATATATTCCAGAATGTATCTACGCACGCCTAAAAAACTTTCTTCTCCATTATACACTATCTGTGGGCCTTTCACTGTAATGTCATCTAGAAACGGCAAGGTATAGTATAGGATATATCGTTCTAGGATCTTAGTAATTGTCCTTACAAACTAGGCTACTAAATTCGTGCCTCCTATAGGTACCGTTATTTATTATAGAAGCCTCAGAGGTATTATAAAAGCTATTAGGTTCCTGCTTTCTACATTAAGCTCCAGTTAGTTATAGCCAGAGAAGAAGTCCACCAGAGACATAACCTTATACCCTACAAACTCCTTAGAAAACTCATTAGTATATAGCAGTAGATTTGCGTCCCTAATAGTTACTCAGTTAATATTTATCGCCGCGTTAATTAGTTAGTACTTCTTATGTTCCTTCTTGCTTATAAGAAACCATAGATTCCTATATAGGCTTTCGCAATATTCTAGAGTCCCTTAAGCTAGTTATTCTTATAACATGCTTATTACTTCTCCTTATAGGGCCCTTAGTATAGGAAAGTTTAGTACTTACTATACTTCATACAGCACAGTCTTAATCTTTAATAGTGGAGTTACGTCTCTACTAACGCGGCCCATCTCAAAGAACTCCCATACTAGTATCTCCTCTTGGTTAAATAGCATGGCCTTAAAGATCTCTTGTTCTCTTAGCTAAATATCCCCTATAATTATACGCTCTAATTGTTCTGGCTTTAGTCGTGCACCGTAGGCCAGCTTAGTGTATCGCGGCTTAAGGAAATAATTATATGGACTAAGAGGCAACCCTTAGATTAATACCTTCTATCTACGCAAGGCTACCTCTCGCCATTCCATTATACCTCCCATAACTGTTCTATCTGGTGCCGACAAATTAACCAGGTGGACCTTATCTACCTTTCATTTATACGCAGTTGCTACGTTTATAGCGTTTTATCGGGCCTTGCTCTAGTAGCTTTCTGTTTATATTATAAATAAATCCGTCGTCTTTAATATTTGATATATAAGGGACCTAGCCTTTACTTTAAATACTAGCTTCCAATTCTTTCTTAAGTGTTTCTTTAGGACTTTCTTTAACGTTTTGCTATTAAGCTCTCTCTATCCAATGTTGTGGTCTTCTTTCTGCTAATGGCTCTGTCTAGCAGATATCCAAAATAGTAAGTGTTTATATTAGAGCCGCACCTTATTTCCCTCCTCTTCAATCTCAACGTCCTCCTTATCCTAATACGCCAAGTTATAAGTAACCCTGGATACAATTCTAGCAGTTATACCAGTTATACGTTTCCTAAACTATTATCTATACTAATACCTTTATCTAGTTTAAAGAACATCGCATTCTTATAAGATATTAAGAACCTTATTTTAACTCTGCTATCTTCTAATTAAATAATGCAAGATACCTAACCTATTGCGGTGCGTTTTATTGCCAGTTTAGCCCTTACCAACTATAGCTCACCAAGTATCACCTTATATAACATTTCTCCTACAGTAATAAACGTTATAGATATTAAGACGTCACCTATTACTATAGGGATCGCATGCACCAATCTAATAAACTCAGACTAAGTCCTATTAGCAGACATCAGACGTACACCTTATAGTTACAAAGGCAGACTTAGTATTAGTAAGCCGTGTTATAGAGCCACGCTTTCCTTAATAAGGTTAAGCTCCGCTCTAAAGTCAATTAAGTATTTAGCCCTTCCGTCTCCTATCCACGCTTCTACTTTTAGGTATTATCTTTAAAACCGGACAAATTTAGCTTCTTATTCAATCTGGTCCACTTTAGTAGTTATTAAGCCAGCCTAATTAGCATGGAACGCCAGGTGTGCTAATAACACGGATGCCTTAACATCCTCTTACTTCTATCAGTAAGGCTTCACAAGGGGTAGCGGGAGAGGCTTAAAGAATAGCCTTGCGACCTTAGGCATGTATATAAGGCAATCACCAACCGTAACTTTAATGGTTTTTAACAAAATCTTATCCACTATCACGGCTAGGCTTAGGACGTTTCCCTTTAGTATATCCATTATTCTAACTGGCTTTAGTTATAGTGCTTTAGCTATTATTATCACATCCACTATTTACTCCGTCTGTCTTAGCTATTTAGTATAGTCCATTTTATTAATCTTATTATTGCTTAATGGTGATTAAGGAGCTTGCTACTAGGGCTATAGTGCGATTTAGACATGTCCTCCTAGTCATACATTTTAAACTACTGCCGGTCGCTAACCAGATAGTTTTAAAGGCGGTTTTATTACTTTTACTTCCCCTTACGGTTTCCTAAGATTATATAACTGTGGCGTAGGCTGCAACTAGGTTGCAGCCCCTACCAAATTAATGTATATTAACTTTACTTGGTATATATCCTCCTAAGACTTACTAAGTTCTTCCTTACTTTTAGCGTCGCTTCCTTCTACGAGCTCTACTAAAGCTGCCTTTAGTTAGACGCCTATTACTGGAGTATTAGGATCAATATTCGCGTTCTACTTTAGCCAGTCTTTAAGGAACTTAATCCAATTATCGCTTAGTAAATACGGAATCATATTTTTTAAGCGCTCTCGTGTTCTAGCGCAGATTCGGTTGTTCTTATTTATATATAGAAAACCATAATAAACCAATTCCTGGAGCTATGGACACTAATTAATAAAACAGTGGGAACCCCCATATCTATAACACGTCTAAGCTTATGCTAGGTATATGCTAAAGTTTCCCAGCCCTCTATACCTTCCTGGGCCCGGCTTATATTGTTCTCATAGCGCTCCCTTATAGGGCGGCTACGGTCTGTTGTTATTTAGTGCCGGTTATAGGCCTATTTATTCTTGCCGTACTAACGCCCTATTTAGGAGCTGCGTGTACCGTATTAGATCTTGGCGAATCCTATCTAGGAACAGCATTAAAGATGTAATGCCCGCCAATTTAACTGTCCTAAGATTAAGCTTCCAGAGTTAATTAGTAAGTCTCTCTAGCTTAGGGTCCGTTTCCTAAGTCATTTAATAGGTACCTGCCAACTCACTTAGCGGAGAGACTACAGGCGGTCAAAGGGCAGTATCTCTTTAGTTAGTTATGGCTGGTTGCTAATTATAGAATTATCTAACTAGCTAACAAAGGCCTTGCTTCTTAGGATTTATTATTAACAACTAATCTGCGCCTTTATATAAATTAAGCCTGTCTTATACAGCTCTCCTTATTAGATGGAAGTTAAAAGACTCTTATCTATCCGGGTCAGCTCCTATTTTAGTCATAGTATGTCTTTAATATTCAAATAGAAGTCCCCTTGCGAACCAGTACCCTTAATCACGGTTTTCCAAATTACCAGCCTTAGTAACCTTTTAGGAGATTAACGTGAACTGCCTATAGTATTCACGTATACTGCTAGATAGATTGTTCCTGCACTATAGCATATAAGCTTTTAAGAATTCTACCGTTTCAACTTGTTAAAAGTAGTCACTTCCTTAATAGTCTGTCCTAAGCTTCCTTACAAGTTCTGTCTAATTGCCAATTATAAACTTAGGTAGGCTCCAGATCCATATCCCTATTTAATAATTACAATACTTTAGAAGTCCTTAATGCTTCTTGTTGTCCGTAATATAATATCGGATATATAGTCGCTTATACTATTCAACGAATTGCGACACGTTTTGTCCTATAAAGTAAGGGGTCCTAGGAGTTCCTAGAGCCGGCATAGGCTAGGCCATAACATATACCTTATCTCGTTCTATTAGTGGTCTAGTAGGATACGGCGGACCTATAGATTCTTTAGGGATAGGTAGGTAAACCTTATAACCCTTATCCTCTATTTATTAAGAGTTGTCGGTCCCTAACATTATAGGAGTTAGGGTTGGTATCGCATCCCCTAGTTTAGGAGAGACTCGCGGTTTAACAGGCTGCTTACTTTCCTCTCCCCTTCTAGCACCTTTACTGTTATTATAGAATGGGCCTAACATCCCTAATAATCCCTTTACTAGTGCTGTCGCCATTGTTTCTATAAATTTAAAGGTAGCTCCTATAAACGCGAGAATAATTGTATAGACCGTTGCAAATATAGTAAATAAAATGTAGAAGACTTTTCTCTGCCGTTCCTAGCGTACCATAGTCCTTTCTTTTATCCTCTGTCTTGCTGCGCTACGCACTCGCATTCCGATTGCTATTCTCCAACAACTGTTCCCGTACGGAGACCGACCGTTCCCGTATAGAGACGGAAAGTGTTGTTGGTTTATTCCTATGGTGGTAGCTACGCACTGGTCGCTAATATGCCCGTGCTTCTCTGCCTCCCTTTCCGCGCGTCCTTTTTCTGTCTGTTAGTTCTTTTGTAGTTCCAGATCGTTCCTATGCGTCTCCTATATATGTAGCACTAGACTTCTAATCTAAAGAGCTTGCTATTGTCCCCACGTAGAATGCCATAAAATATGTAGGAGGGTACAGTCTCTCTTAGATAGGAAGTCACGGTGTAGTTAGTTAGTCAGTCAGTTATAATTAGGCAGTAGGGAAGCAGTTAGTAAGAAGAGAAGAAAAGAGTATATTAAAGAGAAACTGTGTATCTATTGGCCCTATTGGAGTTATTGAAGACTCTGAGGGCTCTAGACCAATCTATATAAAATACGTGGAAGGCCTAGGCTCTCCTAAAGCTACGTCTAATCTAGATGTTAAATCCAGGGGGCCAAATCACACCACCACAATAGTACAATTAATTGTTTTGAATTTTGTATTTAGCGAGTGTAATATCCTTATACTGTCATTTTCCTATTTAAATTGCTTTTATTATATCTATTATCTATACGTTGTTCTTATATTTATATTCTATTAGCTTATTAATTTCTATTTCCTATTTATTAACTTCTAATTCATTTCTGTTAAGTTCCGTATCTAGGAACATAGGGCGTAGCTTTTTAAAACGTTTAGGGGGCAGTAAGATCCGTAATTAATTTATAATCCATTCGTCTAAAGCGTTCGCAGGTAGGTCCTATAATTGTTATATTAATGCGTCAGGCTTCTGATTAAGTTTGCCTAGTTGGTATATAATTTTAAAGTTGAATTATAAGAGGTATTCGGCCTAACGAATTTAGCGCTGCGTTAATTGTTTCGTAGTTATAAAGTACTATAGGTTCTTGTGGTCTGTTAATACGCGTATTGGGAACAACAATCCTTTAAGCTTAGAACGCTATTGTTTAAAGTATCTAACGATTACAAGTAGTTCCTTATTGTATATCTTATAGTTTAATTTAGTAGGGACGAGTTTCCGAGAGAGAAAGGCTACTAGACGTAGCCTGCCGTTCTTATTATATTGTGATAACACTCCTCCTAGTGCATAATCAGACGAATCGGTTTTAATAATGCATTTAAGGTTAGGGTTAAAGTGGGCGAGAATTAGAGTAGTTATAAAACGATGCTTTAGGTTGTTAAAAGCTTATTCGCATTTAGTGGTCTATTTAAATTTTATATTCTTTCTTATTAGGTTTACTAATGGCTGGGCAATTTCTAAGAAGTAGTTAATAAATTAATAATAGAAGTTTGCAAATCCTAGAAATCCTTAAACGTCTTATATATTGCTAGGGCTTCCCCAGTTTATAATCGCGGCGACTTTCTTAGGGTCCATTTTAATTCCATTATAGGATATAATTAAGCCTAAGTACGTAACCTTGGACGTATAGAACTTGCATTTCTTAATATTGCATTATAAGCCCGCATCTTGTAGGCGTTTAAGAACCATTCTAACGTGTTTCTAATATTCAGAAAGTAAGGACGAGTAGATTAAGATATTGTTAATATACGTAGTAATAAATATATTAAGGAATTCATAAAGCGTATTATTAATATATTGCTAAAACGTACTGGGACCGTTTTTTACGCCAAATGGCATTATTAGGTATTTAAAGAGTCCCTATTGTGTATAAAAAGCTGTGTACTTCTTATCTCCTTTATATATACGGATTTTATTGAAGGCAGCGACTATGTTAAGCTTTATAAAGTACCGTGCCTTTGCTAAATAGTTAAGCGTTTCTTAAATTAGGGGAATTGGATATCGATTTTAAATTGTAATTATGTTTAGAGCTTAATAATTAACACAAAATCTTAAGCCTCCTCCTAGCTTTTTAACGAATAGTATAGGTAAGGCGAATGGAGATTAACTAGGGCGAATAAATCCTTTTTCTAGATGCTCGTTAAGGTATTGTTATATTATAAGTAGTTCTTCTTGTAATATACTATATAGTGGACCGAACTTTGGTGTTATACTAGGCTTAAGTTCTATCTTAAAATCGTACTTATCTTGGTGTGGGGCTAGTTAGTCTATAAATTGTTTTTCAAACTCGTTAATTAGATTGTGGTACTCTTTAGGTATAAGAGGTTAAGGATTAATATACTGTTTTGGTTCTAGTGCTTTCTTAATATCTTCTATAGTTATAACAAAGATTTTATAATCTTGTCTTTTTGCTAATAAGATAAAGGGTGCGGCCTATATTATATAAATTTTAAGAGGTTTTGACGTAACATCTTTACATTCTTTACTGCAATCGGCAGTTGTAGCTTTATTGTATTGGTTTAAGGTTCGTGGTAAGGGTAATTTATATTATTTTAAATTTGAATAGTTATGTGTATGTTTATAGGGCAAATGGGTTTTTAAGCAATAACTTTAGTAGTAGGTTATACGGAACTTTAGTGTTTCTTTAACCCAGCTAATTAAAGGGTTGTGTCATTTTAGCTATCTATGTCTAAGTATTATCTTATATTGCTTTAGGGGTGTTATAAATAGGGAAATGTATTTAAGGTGTTCGCCTATTTGCATTTTTATAAGAGCGTAGTGTGTTAATTCGCTATATATTAAGGGTTTGCCGTTAAAGCCTTATAGGCCTTGGGGCTTATTGAGTTTCTTTAAATTTAGGCGTTAGGTTTTCGCGTAGTTTATATTAATAAAGCCTATGCTGGTGGCTCTGCTGTCTATAAGGATTTATACCTCCTTCTATTTTTTAAGTATTTAAATTTTGCTAAGTATATTAAGGGAGTTATGTTGTGTATTAGCGCTAGAAGAGCCTAGATACTTATACTCTTCCACTTCTTATCCTAAGGCGCGACTTGGCCCTAGGATGATTCGTTTTCTAAGTTAGCTAAGGGTGAGATGCTTTATAATAACTAGATATAATTCATAGAACGAGTATAAGTTAAGGAGTAAGTACGGCTTAAAGAATAAGTGTGATTTAAGGAGTGGGTGCGATTTGAAGACCAGGAGGAACTATAGCGGACTTTTTTAAAAGGGTAAGTTCAGTAATTCCTTTAGATATATCCTTTTCTACCACATCTAAAGTATTCTCCATTTGCGGCTTGAGTTCTTTATTTGTTGGTTCCTAAGGGTGCGTAGGATTAAGTGGCGTCGAGGTCTATAGGATTATACGTAGGTTTCGGAGAAGGGTCGCGCTTTGGGGTATATATTGGTTTTGTAGAGCTTTAAATATAAGGTGTGGTTGGCTTTAGAGAATAAGTCTATTTATTATATTAAAGGTCCTTATTAATTTGTTAACACATTATAGCAAATTTGGGTAGGTCCTTTAGCAGTTCCCTACCTACTAACTATACTCTGATTTCATCTAAAATAGCTTATTAAAGAGCAGCAACTCTAGCGGCTTTATTCTAATCTAGTTTACTAATAAGGCCTAAAAATTCTAAAAAGAAGCTTATAAAGTCTTGGTTCTGTTATTATAGGTTTTTAAGTTTAGTAATAGTGGTGTGTTCGCAGCTAGCATTATTATACATTTGTTCTAGTAGAGAGACAAAGGTTTTGAAATTAATGAAGGTGCCGTTATAGAAGAATAGGTCTATAGTTTATACAGCATCTTTACTTAAATAAGACATTCTATAGCTAACCTTGCTAGCTTCGGTAGGGTATTAGTTATAGTTTATTAAAAGTTTAAGATGGAGCTTAGTTACAAAGGGACGTAGGTTATTTTAATTTCTATTAAATATTAGAGGGTTAGGAAGCTTTTCTAATTTCACGGCAGGTACTGGGTTTGTTATAGGTATAGATTAGGCTACTATTACTAGTTTAGGGTTTATATTTAACGGGCCAGGTTTGGATACAGTTATGTTGATTTTATTTATAGGCGGTATTAGGGTCTCTAACGTAAATGCTTAGACGTTATGGAGTTCTTCGCGGAGTGCTTCTATTAATTACTAATACTGGGCTTCTAGTGCAGCCTGCTACTAAGCTAAGGCATCCATAAAGGACTGTTATATTATAGTTAACTGTTCCCTAACTAGGGATATAATACTTATGGTTATCGAAGAGGATTTGGGTTCGTTTGCTATTTTAATAGTAGTTATTTTTTAACGCAACATAATATAAGGGCGCGAAGAGGCTTTAGGGAAGATTTAAAGGAATAATATAAATTCTATCTAAATCTAAGGGTATATAGCTTTTAAAAAGAACAAGACGTTGTGTAAAGAAGAGAAGGGAATAACCAGAGAATCTTGTAATTAAATAGTCAGGGGTCTTGGTTGATGCGTGCGCACGTGCGCACGCGGACGGACTTTGGTAGAATTCGATTAATCTGGTAGAACTTGGCAGAAGTTAATCAAGCTGGCAGAATTCGGCAGAATTCGGTCAAAGCGTCAAGTTTATCTTGTTAAGTGTTTTACCGAGACATTCCTACTATAACTAGGCTAGTCCTGTTACACTAATTCTGCTTCTCCTATATTAATAATATAATTATATATAGTACTAGTTTATCTAGTTTAGGTCTTTTATTCTTTAGTTTAATAAAAATAAGCTTAGTAAGCTAAATATCCTATCTACTTTTATCCTAGGTAATAGTAGTATAGCCTAAAGAATAGGTTAAAAAACAGTAACTGTATGGACTAAATAGGGTATATAGTAGTAGTGATATACAAACCTAATAAATACTTAACTACAGTTTCAAGGTAAGATTTAACTAAACCTAATATTTTAGAGCCTATCTTCTAGCACTAAGTAATTGCTTTTTTAAGCCCTTTAATATTATAGCTGCTAATAATTATAAATAGGCTTTAATTAATAAAGTTAATATATTAAATCTGGTCCTTATTATAGTAGATACTCTCTAGTACCGCTAAAAGCTTTACCCCCTGTATAATTACAGCACCTGGTGTACAAACGCGTATTTACGCGTTCAGTGCACCAACCACTTATATGCTAACTAATTAGGGGGGAGGCGCGTCAGTATATAGACTATATAGTCTACCTTAATAAAATCAACAGTCACCATCCAAATAAGCATACAATACTATACGTATTTCGTGCCCCTGGATACAACTCACTTATATTATTAAGTTGATACAAACACTGATTAGTAAGCACGTATAGATCAGTAATTACTTAATACCTCCCCCCCCCCCAAGCGATACATGATAGTGAACACCTGTTTATATCCTAGTACAACCTACTAGAAGGTTGGAAGTTAGGGATTACAGACTATATTACCATCTCTATATACTTATTTAAGTCTTAGTACGGTTTACTGGAAGTTTATAGACACAAATACAGACCTTTACAGAACCCCCTGCCCTCCTGCGAACCATTACAGACCTATTAATTGATTTTACAGACCATTATAAGACCTCCTCTACCCGCTACAAACCTCCTCCACCTGCTACAAGCCACTACTACCTTCTATAAACTCCTCTTAACCCGTTATAGCTTATACAGACATACTACGCTATACAATATGGCAGATATAAGCAAGCAGATTAACAAAGGTCAAGAAAAATGGAGCTAAGGAGTTAACCTTACGTCTACAACTAATATCAACAACTACATTAAATTCAAAATCCTTAAATACGGATATTTTAAGCTTATAAATGACGACCTATAGGAGCAATATAAGGAGGACTTTACGGACTTTACGGAAGCTATTTTTAAGGCTTATAACCTTATTACTATTTGTAACCTATGAACCCTTTTACGTCACCAAGGTGTATAGGTTAAAAGGGATAAATAAGTTACTGTTATACTATCCTTATATAATACAATACATAAGGAGGACTAAACAGAATGGACTAAAGAGGAAATTCTAGACTATATTAAAACCGGTAAACTCTTTACCTCCTTTAAACTTAATAGGATCTCTGGCCTTATAGACGACCTATTTAACCAAATTCGCCCTATAGATTAAAGTGGTTTTAAAATTAATCTTATAAACCAAAGTATACCCAACCCTTAAGTTATAGACTATAATACCCCTATGAACCAAAATATAGACCAAAACCCTTTTATTACTTAAGTTACAGATCCATAAACCACCTAAGTAAAGACCTATAATAAGGAGCTAGCTAACCTGGCTAAGCTCTATACCAACAAATCTAAGTACAGCAGTGAAAACAACAACTTTAACTTTAAACTAACCATCTTTACAGACCTCTATTAGAAGGCTAATATTCCTAAATAGGGGTTCAGCCAAGCCTACTCTACTATACTGCGCGGCCTAGCCCTTAACCACTACTATACTAACCTCAAGAGCAACCCGCTTGGTGTTCCTTTTAATAAGCTATATAAGGCTACACATAACTACTTTAAAGGACTAGAATATAAGCGTAATATCCTTACCTAATAGAATGCGATTAAGTTACGGACTATAATTAATATAAACACCAAAAAATTGATTACAGAGTACTTACAAATTTTCATTAAAGACCTCCAGCACCTACAGCACGGCCTTAATATTAAGCTTTGAACGGACAACTTCCTATACAATAAACTTATTATGGCTTGCTAGGAAATAGAACCCTATAAATACGCCTACTATAAGCCCGCAGACACCGTAGCCAGCCTTATTAATAATTTACAGTCCTCTATTATAACGTATAAAGTCTTAAGCCCGCTAGGTAGTACTCAAGCCTTTATTACGGACCTACAGAACCCATAAACTAACTTAAATGCCTACTTTACAGACCGCCGCTACCGCTAGCAGTACCCGCATCGACCAAGTCCTACCTATAACCCCCGCAGTAACTCCCATATAAAAGTATACCCCCATAGACAAACCAGCCAGAAGTGCTTTATATGCGGTAAGGAAGGATATTAGTCTATAAAGCATACCTAGGAAGAACATAACAAGTCTAAGAAGAGATTTAATAGTTAGATTAACTAATTTATCCTAGACTATAAAGGAGAGGAAGTAGAGGAGTTTTTTAACAAGTTAATGGAAGCCCTTATAATTAACTTTAACTTAGATACTTAGGAATAGGAGACCTTAGAGACGTTTCTAACTACTTTTAGACCTTTTACAGACGACTAAGCCTTTAATATTATAACTATATTAGCCAACTGCTTCTTTACACACTTAATTACACCTAAAAACCAACCTACAAGTATATCCGTTAGACCTGTTACGGATATTACAGACCGCAAACAGGACCCATTTGCATATATTACCACAGAATGCTATACCCCCAAAGAATTCTATAGCATTATAATTAATATAGGTGCCTCTAAGAAGTCTACTGCAGGTTATAGATAATACCTTACATATAAGACCACCGTAAATAATAATACGGACATTAATACTATATAAACTGGGGCCGTAAACGTCCAATTCGGTATTGGCTTAACCATATTAATCAGATTAGTTACAGTTAAGACCCTAATTGGCCTAGTTAACTTCCATATAGTAAAAACAGACACCCCTTTTTTACTCTGTCTTGCAGACATAGATAGGTTATAGGTTTACTACAATAATGTTATAGACACCGTAATTGGCCCTATAACTGCCCTAGGAAGCAAGCATGTTACCCTACCAATTATATAACGATTTAGACACCTGTTCCTTATATAGAGAGAGACTTTATAGACCTATATTTAGGAATCTTTTGACTATAACCCATGCTACCTTACTAGTACTAAAATCCACTACCTGTACTGCTGTTTTGGCCACCTGTTAGCCGAAAAGCCATATAGAGTCCTTAAATACTCTGGATATGACGACGTTAATAAAAAGGCAATCAACTACCTAACCAAATACTGCTCCTTTTGCTAGAAATACGGATATTCCCTAGGCCGATTTAAGTTTACCCTTTATAAGGATCTTAATTTTAACCACTTAGTGTATATGGACATTATATACATTAACGGCAGCCTAGTATTATATATAATTAACAAGGCAACTCATTATTAAGCCACCTATTAGTTATAAAATATATCCGTAAAATATACCTAGGATATTTTATAGACCTACTAGATTAACACATACCTTGGACCTCCTAAGTATATTACCTATAATACTAGTAGGAACTTTATCAGCAAGGAATTCCAACAGTATGCTATGGCTATAGCTATTTCAACAAAAGCCGTTCCAGTTAAGGCGTACTGGTCTATTGGGCTTGTTAAGCGAGCTTACCTAGCTCTACGGAAAGCTTACCAGATTATTATGGACGAGTATAAGAACATTTAAAAGGAACTAGCTTTACAGATAGCCGTAAAAGCCGTTAATAATACCACTGGCCCTAATAGACTAGTACTTACCCTTTTAGTTTACGGAGCCTACCTAAAAATGGGTAAACTGGACCCTCCTGCCCCGTCTATTATAGATTGAGCAGCTGCAATACGGAAGGCAATAGCCGAAATAGTTAAATTACGGGCTAAATAAACTATTAATAACGCTTTGTACTACCGCAACGGACCTAATATAACCTTAGTACACAACCTCCCGCTTAATTCTGAAGTCCTCGTGTGGCGTAAGAGTGGCAATTAAACTAGACCTTATTATTTACTGGCCGTAGAAGATAAAACGTGCTATGTATAACTTCCTAGCGGACTAACTAGCTTTAGAAGCACATCTATAAAACCCTATTTTTGGTTTAAAAACACCTATAATGTTAAACTAGATGAACTAGAAGCACCTGCCAAACTAGATAAACTGGAAGCACCTTTACCTACCCTAGAAGTCCCCCACAAACTTACTAAACCCGCTAAAGCTGCTATAAAGCGTGGCTAAGGACGCCCCTAAAAGCACCCTATAACTAAAAACCCTATAACTAAAAACCCTATAACTAAGAACCCTATAACAGAGAATTACTTAACCTCTGCAGGCACATCCACAAGGCAACCCCTGCCTGTGGATATATTAGTTCTAGTACAGGAAACCCCTTTTACGGACTCATAACGCAAAGAGATTAACAGACTACCTAAAAAGGGTGTCTTTGCGGTTATAACAGAGAGAGACATTCCGCAAGGCGTCCATATATCTAACTCACGCTTTATTAACAAAATTAAGTACCCTAGTACTAATAAAGCCTTTAAAAAATCAAGGCTTATTATATAAGCTTATAACAACCAAGGAAAGGACTTAGTCCTTACGCAATTACCTACAATTTAACAGGTCAGTCAATAGATTATACTTGTACTTATGCCTAGACTACAGCAAACTAAACCTATGGCCCTTTACTTACGGGATATCTTACAAGCCTATGTGCAGTCTAATACCTATCTAAGTAGGGACATCTTTATATAACCACCCCTTAAGCTTAATTTGTAACTAGGAATAATTTTATAGGTTATAAAACCACTTTACAGAGTACTAGAAGCTAGAAACCACTGGTTTAAGATATATCACCAGCATTATATCCATAAACTTAAGATTGAGCAGTCGACCTATAACCCCTACCTTCTATACACCCTATTAAACGGCCTTAGTATTATTGGACTCTAAATAGATAATACCCTCTTCTTAGCGGACCAGACTTTTATAGATACTAAAGAGACTAAACTGCAAGAAGCCAAGTTCTTGGTAAAGCTATAAAAGCAGTTAACTAAGTAGACCCCAATTAAGTTTAATGGAGGTTTAATTATATAAAAGGGTAACTTAATCCGGTTAACTTAGGAACGCCAAGCTTAAAACCTAAGGCTTATTATAGTAAAGCCTACAGACCTTACCAGTTCCCGTAAAGAGACCTATAAGACCGTAAATACAAAGGACCAATACATTACACAGCGTGCAAAAGGCGCCTATATTGCCATAGTTTGTTAACCTAAATCTGCCTATAACTTATCCTTTACGGCCTAGGTAACAGATCCGCAAGAGGAAAATATTAAGCAGCTTAATAAGCGTATTTAGTGGCAAATTAACAATACAATAAGAGGACTTACTTTTATACCACTAGACCTAAATTCCCTTAGCGTACTAGTATTTATAGACGCCTTCTTTGCCAATAATAGGGACCTATTATCGCAAACTAGCTTTATAATTGTACTTACGGACTATAATCAGGACGCAAATATACTGCATTAGTCTTTAATTAAATGCAAATAAGTAACCCGCAGTATACTAGCTTCTAAACTATATATACTAGCTTATAGCTTTAATATAGCAGCCGCAATTAAGTTAATAATCCAGAAGATCCTATAATTGGAGCAACTACCTTTGGTCCTATGCACCAACTTAAAGTCCCTTTACAACTGCCTAGTTAAACTAGGTACAATACAGGAGAAGAGGCTTATAGTCGACCTAATATACTTACATCAGGCCTATAAACGACGTAAGATTATAAAGGTTAAATAGATCAGCAGCGGAGACAGCCTAGCAGACGCTATAACTAAGGCAAAGCCGTGTTAAGCTCTAAAAACCCTAATTAACACAAACAAGCTCAATCTAAAGGTTATAAAATGGGTGAAACGTAACTAACAGAGCACTTATGGTTCATTTACGGCCCGTTGAAAGGCCGTACAGCTTACTTTATAGACCATAAGTAGGACTTACGGCCAGTTTGGAGCACCGTTTGGAAGGCAGCCCAGAAGGCACCTTAAGAGGGATTTCCTATCAATTTCTTTTGTGTTCTACGGTTCTATTAAAGCAATTACGGGGGCTATATACAAGTAGGCCTATTTTCAAGTGCCGCTAGTGTATAATTACAGCACCTGGTGTACGAACGCGTATTTACACGTTTAGTGCACCAACCACTTATATACTAACTAATTAGGGGGGAGGCGCGTCAGTATATAGACCACGTAGTCTACCTTAATAGAATCAACAGTTCCCATCCAAATGAGCATACAATACTATACGTATTTCGTGCCCCTGGATACAACTCACTTGTATTATTAAGTTGATACAAACACCCCCTATAATAGCAGTAAGTGTTATAGGACACCTCTGTAATACCTTATATACGTTTACCTATTTCCACCAACGCAGCAAGAAGAGACCGACCGCGAGATAGCAATCTATGGCAATCTAATAGCAATCTGCCGTATTCTGCTATATTCTACCAAGTCTACTAAATCCTACTAAGTTCCGCTAGGACCGCTACTTAAATCCTACTCTGCTCCGTATACGTATTGACTAAGTAACTAAACTAATAATATATACTCTTTCTTCCCATTTGCTTACTTTCTTTCCTTATATAATATTATAACTTTATTATACAGTTTATATACATAGCTTAATAATATCTACTTTGCTATAACGTGTTTGACCATTCCCTGGGCCACACCGGTCCTCGGGCCACACCACAAAAATCGCGACGCCTCCATACCTTAACACAACAATAGCATCAACGCAGCGCTTTCAATCACCTCAAAAACAGGGTAGACTTCTTCTTGCATCTCAATCGTCTCAAAAAAAATTGTTTTCAAGCTAGCGTAAAGCCGATTTAGGTGGGGTGGCCCGAGGACTAGTGTGGCCCGGGGAGTGGTCAAACACGTTATATTATTATCGCTTATACTTACTCCGTAACACTATATTACGTTAACCCTATATACTATTCTCTAAAATATAGAACAATCCTAAAGCCCCTATAATAGCCGTTAGCATTATATCTATACTCTAAAAATAATTAGTAGAAATATAGAAGTCCTTTATAGACGCCCTTATATAAAATTAAGCTACTTTAACTTAATAATAAGCCAAATAAGAAGTATAATACTAGTAAATAATTAAGGACCTCTAAGAAGAAGTCCGCACCCTTAAAATGCCTATACTAGGGCCCTAAGACCAAATACTATTTTTGGAGATAAATACGTGGAATAAGAGTCCTAAACCTATAGTAATTATTTACCCTAAACTAACTACTACACTATAACAATTTAAATAAATACTAAATCCTTTAATATTTACTAATAAACAACGAAAACTCTAATTATTTTTTAAGCCGGCTTAAAAATAAGCTAACTAGTAACGCTAACCGCTACCTAACTAAAGCTAACTAACTCTGCTATGCCCTAAGTTAACTAAAAAGAGACGTAGCTAACCTTATTAAACCTCTTTAACCGAACTTAGTAATAAGCCTAGTTGTACTTCTTAAAGCTATATATAGTAACCTAAACCGTTAAGCTACTACTTAGAAAAAGATAAATTATATAGCTTAAAAAATAAAAGGCTTTCCAGTATACTTCTCTAAATTTAACCGTTATATAAAAAAAATAGGCTAGAACGACTCTGTATTAATTAACAGCCTTATTAAATCCCTAAGCCCTAAACTAAAAACCTCCCTAATTAGCGTAGATCTATTAGGAGCCTTTAATGCCTATATAAATATTATTAATAAACGGTATAATAATATACTACGCCTAATACCGAAACCCACTCCTTAATATAATATAACAGCTCTATAAACGTCTACTAAGTTATTATCTTGGCTTAAGCACCCTAACGCTATATATATTAACACTAGGACCCTAAAATACGCCCTACTAGGGTTCTTTAAATAAGAACGACGCACTAAGCTAGGCCTTTACTTTAAGTATAGAAGTAGCTTCTACCTCTTTAACTACTACTCCGTCCCTATGCCCTAATATAATTTATAAACGGCTAATACTAGCAGCTGTTTACTATATTAATTCTCTAGTTACCGTCCCTAATCTTTACCTGGTTTTAGCCCTATATTTAGTAAGCACTACTTATAAGGACAAAGCTATAACTAATACGCTATAAGAACTCCGCCCTAATTGCCTCTAAAAAGAAGGTTTTAGAGTTAAGTCGCTCTCTAGGACTGCGCTGCCTTAGGATTTTATTAAATGCTTTAGATATTATAAACTTTAACTCTTAGAATTTCAGCAATACTATTAACTATTATCTTTAGCAGGATAATTAATAGATTAATGCTTAAGTCCTAATTAATATAGGAGCTAGTGGCATAGGATTTATTAATAAGATCTTTATATAAGATAATGGTTTTACTCTAATCCCCCTTAACTGGCATATTAACGTATTTAGATTTAATAGTAAACGTACTATCTTAGGCCGTATTACTTATATAGTATTCCTAAGACCCTAAGACCTAAACCATAAAGAACTAATTAGGCTTTTTGTTACTACCCTAAGTTACTTAGTAATTTTTAAATAACCCTAGACAAAGCTATATAAGGTAAGTATTAATTAGGACAACCTTAAACTTCTATTTACCGCCGCCCATTACAAGTAAAGGTGCCTTATAACTTATTACTTAGACCTAAAACTAGAAGCTTTTGAAATAAGTAAAGCTTATCTTCTATTACCTAGACGCTGTCTATACTGCCTTCTAGTTTTATATACTAGTTTTTCTACTCTTTCTACTTCGGCTTATATAACCTTATAGTATTTTTTAGGCGCTAGGCCTTATAGGTATTCTATAGCCGCGTTATTTATACCTTAAATTTATTCTAATGGCTATAAGGAGGAAGCCATAGGGGCTTTCTTTAACCGTAAAGTAGACTATAGGGTATAAAGATTCTTAGAAGACTCCATTTCTATAAAAGGTAAGGGGTAGACGTATAAGCACTATATAGGTAAATAGAGCAACTAAATACATATAAGGTAAGGATATAGATAGGGAGCTCAATTATAGAATAATAGGGTATATTATATAGACAGACAAATCCTTAAGGGAAAAGGAGGAGTCTATATGCGAAGTAAGGAAGGGTTTTCCCTAGGCACATATAGCGCACGTGCCTTATAGGCGAGTTACCCCTAAGTTGCCCTAGGGTCGCCCATACCTTACAGCTATATAACTATCTACTTAGGTTTTACCTAATAAAGCCCCCCTCCCTTTTAAAAAGAATTATCCCCAATCCTTTATATACTTAAGCCTTAATAAAACCCCATAAAAACCTTAATAAGGAACAAAAATTAGAGGGGAAAGATCGTCTTGATTTTATATATAGAGGGATAAATAGTATATATATGTGGCGCGAAGATATTAAGGAACTTCAACCGCCAGTTAAAGTTATCTAATTAGTCAGATTTGCCTTGCTAAGACTCCCTATATTTAACTAAGCCAATAGCAATTTTCTATCCCTAGGATAGAAAATCTTAATTAGTCTATTTAGGGCTTACCTAAATTTAATAGACTATTAAAAATATTCTAAAAGATTGCTTATATAGGTAGGTCGCTAGTACCTTATAGGTAGGTTATAGATTATTTACATATAGCTAGACTTATAGGTAGTAAGGCAATATACCCGTTAAATCCACCACTAACCCTATACTTTAGCCTTGCGCTATACTAGCGTAGCGCCGTATATACTTTGTAGGTAGGTTATAGGTTACTTATATATAGCCAGATTTATAAATAGTAGTGCTATATACCCGTTAAATCTGCCACTAGCCCATACTTTAGCCTTATATATTATCTATATAGTATATACATGGAATAGTATATAGGTTATTAGTATACGCCGTAGCTTCGCCTACAAGTCGCCTATAAGTTGCTAGTATAGCTAGGTTGCGTTAGAGTGTGGCTTATATAAGATATTAATAAATTACGCTTTACCCTATATATATACCGCAGTTCTTATCGCAAGCGTTGCTTATTCTTTAATCTCTTAGAACGTTCTCTGCTCCACTTTAGTGTAGGTTATATCTTAACAGTAGGCCTTACTTTTCACCTATACTTCGGCTATAAAGCTAGAGTATTCCGCTTATAGTACTTGTCTGGCAGTTATTAATAATTTTAAGTTCTGCCTTATATTTCTATTTATTATACTTATTTGGCCATTTTAGCCATTTAATAAGGTATTACGGTTATCTAGTATAATCCTAGTAGGTAATAATTACTTTTACTTTTTAGCTGCCTTCCTTAAGCTTTTTTACTACTAGGGGTAAAAACCTAGGGCGTAACCTATAAGGCTTTAGTAAGAAGATATAAAAGACCGGGTAGAGCTGTGCCATAATAGGTAGAAGCTCTAGCTTATATATTTGCTGCCCTACGCGCTTTAAGATCTAAAACGGTTCTATAAACTTACTATTAAGCTTTTTATAGGGACGTTTTATGTGGATATTCTTAGAAAAGAGTAGGGCTCGTTTACTAACGGCAAAATGCTTAGCTAGATAGTAACGATTATAGTATTTTACCTAAAGCTATTAGGCGTATATTATTAACGCCACCGCTGCCTTATATATAAGGCGCAGCCGCTATAAATACGTCTCTGTAAGTTTGACATTTATTAACTTAAACCCCTCCCTACCTTGCTAGGCGTCTTAGACGCTATTTAAAACTCTATTTAGGACGTTTAGCAGCTAGCCATAGGCGAGCTTAATAGGGGAACACTTTGTTATAGTATAGACCTTAGAGTTATAGGTAAAGGCTGCTTTATTAAGTAGGGAGGCCTAATTAAACTGTTCCTAGTTCGTAAATATATATAGGTATACCTTAAGCTTCTAGTTCTAGTGTTTTATCTAATTATCTATCTACGGGTAGAATACGGTGCTAAGCTTACACCAAACGCGGAGATAATAGTACGTAGTACTCTAGTACTTACTTATAAATACGCTACCCCTATTAAAGACAATATTATTTAAAGGCCCTATTTATATAAAAACTTTAAATAGGAGTTTTACAAGTTATATAGCATTAACTATCTTAAGTACTAGATAGTAGCGCACTAGCTTTATAAAATGGTTTATAAGGACAAGGACAGAGTTGCACTCTATGCTATTAAAAGTCTTAGATTTAGGGAGATCTGTAACAAAGTTAAGTAAATAATATCGCTAGGCTTGGATGGGGACCTAGAGAGGCTGCAGCTTACCATAGAGTTTATAGTAGCGCGATTTATAGCGTTAGTAAGTATTATAGTTATTTAGGTATTTACAAAGATCTTTAGTAAGGCCATTCTAAGCGTACTTCCGCTCGATTACCTTATAGGTATGGTTAAATCCATAATAGCCACCTATAGGATCGTTATAATTCCGCTTAAGGATCTCCTATTATAGTGGTATATAATTTAGCACCTAGACCTTATTATTTTGCCTTAAGAGTTCTTAATTATTAAGGGTATAGTCTTTATTACTAGCAGGAAACCATTTCTAGGTTAACTAATTATATATAGAGCGTGTAAAGGCGTCCCTTTCTTATACTCTATAAATAAATTTTACTAGTAACTTAGAGAGGTATTCCGTAAACGCCATTTCGGCTAAAGCAGTGTTACGGGACTGCCCGCGACACGCGCTACACTAGACGCGTAGCTTTCCTTTCCTTATTTGATATCGCTTGGCAGATAGTTTATCCGCCCCGATTGCCCCTATATAGATTCGCCCGCAGCTACATTCTTGTTGAGCTCTCTAGCAATCCTCTTAAGTCTCTACGACAGCCGTATATAGCTATTAATTCTACGAATCTGATGCTTGTTTATCTAGCGTTCGCATATAATACTTCGTCATCGTAACAAGCAGCTACTACTACCTCTTACTATAGCACGAGACTCTACGTAAAGTCGGTGCTAGTAAAGTAATATATAATACGTAGGTAACTTACCGGGTTATTATAGGAGACCATTGCCTAGGCTAAGGGATCTTCCCTAGGGTTAAACGCTATTAGGCCGGTTAAGGAGGTCTTAGAAAAAATAGTAGGACACCCTAGTTCGCCGGCGCCGTGTTTATAAGGGTTACTTATATACTACACGCATACTACTCGCTAGTTTAGTATAGTAGTACTAGGGCCGCCTATAAGGCCTATAACCCGCAACTTTTACTATAATATAGGCAGTATAGTATTAGGGACTGTCCTCTTACTACTATTTTTAAAGCCTTTAGCATAATCCAGGCGCTGAAATAATATATTAGCGGGATTTACTTTACCTAGCTTATATTTAATCTTAAAATTAAACTTAGCTAGTTTCTTAGCATACTGGGCCTAGCGAGTAAATAAGCTTTTAGTAGTTATAAAGTACCTAAAATTATTATAATTGCAAAGCACGCGCGTTATATACGCAGTATATTTAAGGTAGTAGCGCCACGTCTTAAAGTATTACACTATAGCGAGTAGTTCTTTATTATATGTATTATACTATACTTCTAGGCCAGTAAGCTTCTAACTATAGTAAGTAATTAGGTGCTAATAGAGTTAATCTTCTTACCTAAAAGGCTGTAGAAGTATACTACTATAGGTATAATTAGAAGCGTTAGTAATTACTATTAGGGGTAGATTAGGGTTAAGGGTGTGTTTGGTTGCAAGTTTAGATTAGAATAAGGGCTTTAGATTGGAGTTGATCTGGAGCTCCAATCTAATTCTGAGGCGACTATTCGGTTGAATTCCAGTTTAACTTGACTTTAGCTACAAATTTTTAATGTTCCTCTAACCGCCTAAAAAGCACGCTAAAAGTTACTAAAAAGTTGGCAACTTTACCGTATACAGCTTCTGAACTGAAGGTCTTGGCGTCAGTTTAATCTAGAGGTCTAAGTTCTAGACCCTATTTAGTTGCAATCTAAAGCCTCCAGCTTGCACATGCCCATGCTTTTATAAAGCCATAAACGCGTACCAAATAAGGAAGGAACGCGTCCTTTTCTGCCGGACTTTCAGTTCAGATCTGATCTGAAGTTTTGCAACCGAACGTAGCCTAAAGTAGTAAAGTAGCAAAGCCTATATAAACGCAGCGCGTAGCTTATAAAATGCCTCCTAAGTATTATTAGGCTAGGACCAGAGTTAATACTATTTAGTAGGTCCTTTCTTACGCTTCTACTTCTTCTTCTACCCCCTATCTAACGTTAGGTTATAATATACCCGTGCAAGATATATGTATAGGGAGTATACGGTATCTAAGTAGTTCTAGATAAATCGCCTATAGAAGTTAGTAAAGCTAGAAAAGACCTAGATATCCCTATAGGGCTTAGGCTTAGGCTATTTTTAATAGCTTTTATATAGGCAGGATCTATTATAATACTACTAGATATAACGATAAAGCCTAGGAACTTAACGTTCTTAGTATAAAAGATATAGTTTAATAGTTTAGCTTATAGGCTCTAAGCGCAGAGCTGTTGCAGTACCTACTTAACGTACTTAACGTGCTTATCCTTATTATTTAAGTAGATAAAAATGTTATCTAGGTAGACTATATAGATAGTATCTACGAGGGTCCCTAGAGCTTTTTAAATATAGCTCTAGAAAGTTATAGGGGTGTTAGTAAAACTAAATGGCATTACTAGGTACTTAAAGTAACTATAGCGTGTCTTAAATATAGTCTTCTATTTATCTCCCTTTTAATACAAATTCTATAGTACGTATTATAAAGATCTAGCTTTATAAATATCTTTATATAGCTAAGCCTATTAAAGAGTTCGCTAACTAGTAATAGGGGGTGCTAGTTTTTAATCATAATCTTGTTTAGGCGTCTATAGTTAATATATAGCCTGTTATAGGACACCCCCATAACACCTTATACACGTCCACCTGTTTCCACCGACTGAACAACCGGAGACTAACCATAAGACGGCAATCTGACAGCAATCTACCGTATTTTGCCGCAATCTGCCGTCTCTACTATTGGAGTTGCTAACTGGCAACTTTAAGGACCTCTAACTACTAAGTTCTGCCAAGTTCTACTAGAACCGCCACCTAAGCTCTACCCTACCTGTGCGTAGTATAGTACCCATTAACCTAGCAACTAAGTAAATGTTATATACCCTTTTTCCCCTGTTTCCTACTTCCTTTTCCTTACGCAACGTCTTAACTTTATTACGCAGTTTATATACATAGCTTAATAATATCTACTTTGCTATATATTATCACCGCTTATACTTACTCTATAACACTACGTTGTGTTAACCTTATATACTACCCTCCAAAATGCAGAACGACCCCAAAGCCCCTATAATAGCCGCTAGCATCATATCTGCACTCTAAGAACAATTAGTAGAGATATAGAAGTCCTTTATAGACGCCCTTGCATAAAACTAAGCCACTTTAACTTAATAACAAGCTAAACAAAAAGTATAACACCTATAAATAATTAAGGACCTTTAAGAAGAAGTCCGCACCCTTAAAATGCCTGTACTAGGGCCCTAAGACCGAACGCCTTCTCTAGAGATAAATACGCGAAATAAGAGTCCTAAACCTATAGTAGCTGTTCACCCTAAACCAACTACCGCACTATAATAATCCAAACAACTACTAGACCCTCCAATATTTACTAGTAAATAATAAAAACTCTAATTATTTCTAAGCCAGCTTAAAAATAAGCTAACTAGTAATACTAACTGCTACCTAACTAAAGCTAACTAACTCTACTACGCCCTAAGTTAACTAGGAGGAGACACAGTTAACCTTATTAAACCCCTTTAACCAAATTCAGTATAAAGTCTAGTTATACTTCTTAAAGCTATATACAGTGACCTAAACTGCCAAGCTACTGCTTAGAGAAAGATAAACTATATAACTTAAGGAACGAAAAGCTTTCTAATATACTTCTCTAAATTCAACCGTTATATAAAGAAAATAGGCTGGAACGACTCCGCACTAGTTAATAGCCTTATTAAATCCCTAAGTCCTAAACTAAAAACCTCCCTAATAGGTGTAGACCTACCAGGAGCCCTTAACGCCTGCATAAATGTTATTAATAAATAATATAATAATATACTACGCCTGACACTAAAGTCCACTCCTTAATATAATATAACAGCTCCATAAATAACTACTAAGTTATTATCTTAGCCTAAGCACCCTAATACCATGGACATTAACTCTAGAACCCTAGAGTATACCCCACTAGGGTCCCCTAAATAAGAATAATACATTAAGCTAGGCCTTTGCTTTAAATGCGGAAATAAGGCTTATATCTTAAAATACTGCTCTATCCCTATGCCCTAACACAATTTATAAACAGCTAATACTAGCAACTGTTTACTACACTAATCCTCTAGTTACTATCCCTAATCTTTATATAGCTTCAGCCCCGTATCTAGTAAGCACTACTTATAAGGATAAAGTTACAGCCAACGTTCTATAGGAACCCCACCCTAATTACCTCTAAAAGGAAGGTCCTAGAGCTAAGTCACTCTCTAAAACGGCGCTGCCTTAGAATCTTATTAAATGCTCTAGATATTACAAATTCTAACTCTTAGAATCACAGCATAACTATTAACTATTATATTTAGCAGAATAATTAATAGGCTAATACTTAAGTCCTAATTAATACAGGAGCTAGTGGCATAGGATTTATTAATAAGATCTTTATATAAGATAATAGTTTTACCCTAACCCCCCTTAACCGGCATATTAATGTATTTGGATTTAATGGCAAACGTACTATCTTAGGCTATATTACCCATATAGTATTCCTAAGACTTTAATACCTAAACTATAAAGAACTAATTAGGCTTTTTGTTACCACCCTAGGTTACTTAGTAATACTTAAACAACCTTAGATAAAGCTATATAAGGTAACTATTAATTAGGACAACCTTAAGCTTTTATTTACCGCCTTCTATTGCAAGTAGAAGTGCCTTATAACTTACTACTTATGTAACGGAACCTTGTAGCAGGAACTACGGTGGGTCCTATTATTAGGCTGGGTATATAGGTAAGAACAAATTAACAATGTAATAATAACTGGTGGAGTAGTTGCCTAACAGATTAACTCTAATTATATTCTGAGATTTACTACAAGGAGAGAACTATCTATAGTAGGGACTGAGGTCCTTTAAATACATAACTATACTCCTAAGAAATCCTCTCTTATACGTAAGGTACGTGTTATACGTATTATACATAGACGTACACTACGTATACTCTGTATACTATATATAACATTATGTGACTCGCTTACCATTCCTCGTTATATGGTTCTACCAGATCTATCCTAGACCGTACCTATATTAACTAACTAGCTTCCTGCGACTCTTCCCTAAGTAGTCGTAATATTATACTTAAAGCGTCTATAATACTATCTCCCTCCTCTTTATCTTTGTCCTTAAAGATTCCTAACATCTCTAAGTTGTCCACTAGAGGTGTAATATCCGTTTAATTAGTCTGGTTAATATCCTTGCTTATTATACCTAAAGCTTCTTCTTCTTTATAAGCGCAACGTTGTGCTCGCACTGTGGCTGCCATACTATTACTTAGTGAGATAATGTTGTCTCCGTATTCTTGTTATGCGAAAGCGGGGTTAGTATATATTGCGATGGCAAGTCCCTTGTCTTAACAACCCTTGTTTTACTTAGAGTGCACTAAAGCAAACGTTTGGTTGTCCTGTGACGTTCGCTCTGTTTCTAACGCTAAGTATGCGCGTCCTATAACTCTTAATAGTCTTCGAGTTCCCTAAGTAACTTGTTATAGGGTCTCGCGTTTAATCTACTACTGCGAAGCTTGACGGTAAGCTAGCCTCAGCGTTACTCGTGGTTTAACGTGCCTTAGAAGAGTCTATACGCGTCCTTAAAGCCCAACGTCTGGCTTATACTTGTCTTTAATGTCTTAAACGTATTTATAAGAAGGTTTGTTCTAAGGAGTAGAAACTTATTTAATAAGGTCTATAGGAACTTGGTAATAAAAGAACTAGCTCTCCTCCTATAAGGGAAATAACTCTGAGTAGCTCGGCAATTGCTCCTCTTAGGTCCCCCTTAGGTAACTTATTTTTTGGCGATCCTTCTTTGTTAATGCTGCCTAACCTACTTTCTTCTAATACTCCTATACCTTTCCTATAGCGTTCTCTAGGTTGCTTAGTGGCTCCTAGGTAGTCTTACTATAGCCTATCTACTTTACTTTATACCATGTTTTGTTATCTACGTCCTTATAATTAATAATCTTTAAAACTTGCTATTTGTTTTCCTCTTATCCTCTATATATATCTGCCTTATAAACTGGTGGCTTAATATCTCTATGTGCTAGTTCTAGCATCGCGATATATTGTATAGGGTAGATCTTTATTTTAGCTAGTAGGTTTAACTTATATATAACCAATAAAATTCTTTATGCAATTTTAAAAGGTCCTAGTCTGATATAGTCTAACTTCTTACTTAATCGTCAACTTTTAAAATTTTTGTGTAGTAGCTACACTTTATCTCCCTCCTTAAGATCTGGTCCCTTAGATCTCTTAGTATTGTAGTACCTTTTTATTTGTTCTTGTACTAGTTTAGCTGTTTCTATAAGGTCTATATAAAGATTTATTAACATCTCTATTCTTTATTTAGCTGTGCTACTTGTCTTCTTTACTTAACGTAGCGATAATAATGTTCTTGGTTTATACCCATAGTTCGCCTTAAATAGTAATATCCCTATTCCTTCTTATAGTGTTGCATTGTATGCAAACTATATAACTGGTAATAACAATACCCAATTGTTTTATGCGTAATTAATATAGTGCCTTAGATACTGCTCTAGTATCTAGTTTAGTCTTTCTATTTATCCATCCGTCTGCGGATAATACGCTGTAGAGGTTACTGCAAGAACTCCTTATTTTGCTAAAAACACTTTCTAAAATGCTGTTATAAATCTTAGATCTCTATCTAATATAATCTTGTCTGGTGCTCTGTGTCTTGTAAATACTTCCTTTATATAGATTCTAGCGATATCCTCTGCTGATATCTCTTTAGTGCATGCTATAAAGTATCCCCACTTTATTAGCTTATCTACTATTACTAAAATCGCATTATAATCTTGTCCTGTAATAAGATCTCTTAACTTTAGTAACTTAATAATAAAGTCCTATAATATAACTTCCCATGGTCTTCCTGGTATTTTGACATGTTATAGCCCTCTATACAGCTTATACCTTATTAGTTTGTTCCTTTAGCAATCTAGATATTCCTTTATAACTTGTCTTACTAGCCCCTAGATTCCTTAAATAATATACTCCTTTTAAAGCCTTAATACTAAGCCTGTAGCTCTATTATGTCCTTATATTATTCCCTTGTGGAATTTCTTAATAAACTCTTCTGCAATGGACTTAGGTATATACGTTGCTTCTCTATTTTTGTATTACTTTAAGTCTAGATCCTCTGCCTATACTTTTTAGATCTTCTATATCTAATTACTTTCTAGTAACTTATAGATCTAACTTTCCTTAGTTGCTGTAATCTTTGGATAATTATACCTAATTAATCTGTCTTAATTCTTTTGCAATAAAGCTCCTAATAGCTTTTCCTTACTTTATAGTTTAGCCTTTTTACTTAAAGCGTCTGCTTGTGTATTGTCTGTACCCTTAGTATACTGAATTTTAAAATAGTATTCTATAAGTATTTCCGCCCATCTAACCTGTCTTTGGTTGAGTTTCTTTATTGTTAGAAATCCTATAAGGTTTTTATAGTCCATCTTAACCATAAATAGTTTCTCTATACCTTATAAGAATGCTCTCTATTTCTTAAGTGCTATAACTATACCTAATAACTCCTTATTATAGATGTCATAGTTTAACTCTAGTAGTGTTATTTTCCGACTATAGTATGCTACTAGATGCTATACGTCTTAATACTTCTATAGTAAGTATGCTCCTAGTGCGAAGTCTAATACGTTTATTTTAACAACTATTTCTAACTTTAGTTAATAGATCTTGAGGATTAGTTCTTGGGTAAACAACTCTTTAAGTTCCTAAAATAGCTTTTTCTATTCGCTACCCTAAACCTATGGTTTCTCTTTCTTTGTTAGCCTTATAAACGGCTTAATACTTTTTAACCATTATGCTATAAACCTCCTATAGTAGTTATAAACCCCTAAAAAACAACCTTAACTGCGTAACGTTCTCTGGTTTGTGCTAACTTACTATAGCATTAATTTTCTTTAGATCCATACTAATCTTTTCTAGTTTAATAATAAATCCTATAAAATCGGTTTTTCTTATAAAGAACTTGCATTTTTTAATTACTATTAGTATCTGTTCTTCTTATAGTCTCTTTAAGACCTATTTAATATGTTCTCTATGTTCTTCCTTATTCTCTAAGTAGATAATAATGTTGTTAAGGTATACTATAATAAACTCATCTAGGTGTTCTCCTAATACACTATTAATTTGCTTTTGGAACGTTGCTAGTGCGTTTATAAGCCTAAATTGTATAACTAATGGTTTATATAGTCCTTCCTTTAACCTAAAGGCTGCCTTCTATTTGTTACCTTCCTTAATCCTAATCTAGTGGTATGCCCATCTTAGATCTATCTTTATAAAGACCTTTACGTTGCCTATTCTATCTTAGATTTTACTAATTAAGGGTAAAGAATACCTATCCTTCCTAGTAATACTATTTAACTGTCTATAGTTTATACACATCCTAAGTTTTCTGTTTTTCTTTAGGATAAATAGTACTAGATATCCTACTAATAACTATAATAGTCTAATATATCCCTTGCGTAAGTTCTCTTGGATAAACTCTTTAAGCGCTACTAACTCTGTTTTAGTAAGCTTATAGATTAAAAAGAACTTTAGATTTATTCCCTCTTCTAACTCTATCTTATAGTCCCATGCTATATGCTCTAACAGCTTTTTACTTTCTAGTAACCATAACTTTTTGCTATACTTATGGTATCTCCTTAGTATATAACTTAAGCCTTACTTAGTCTCTTTATATATTGCTCTAACTTGGTACTATACTAACTTAGTTTACTGTCGCACTTTACACTATTAAGTATTCTTAATATTAACCTAACCTATAACCCAATTAATCTTTAAATTATACTTCTATAACTAAGGCATTCCTAATATCGCCTTGTCCTATCCTAATAGTAGGATATTAAAAGACATTCTAACTAGTCTTCCTTTAATAGTTAACTAAATAGGTCCTATTTTAAGATTAATAATACCTCCTCTATAGGCTATCTAATCTCCTAAAATTATTATAAGTGGATATAGGTGTTCCTTTTATCTATATAGTAACCCTATCCTTTCTACTACTTTTGGTAATATATGGTTCCTAGTTACTCTACTATCTACCAATACTTTAAACTGCTGATCTTGCCACTTAACTTATAAATTTAGGTGTTGTTTTTAAATTCCTTTAAGGGTCTAAAGCTCTAATACTAGTTCCCTCTAGTTCTATATACCTCCCCTTTTCCTAACTGTTGGCTGCTAGATCCTATCTGTACTTAGTCCTCTTTAGGCCAATACTTAGTTTATTTCTTTTCCTTTATATACTATAGATAAGTGTTCTCTAGGCACTCCTACTACTATTGTCTGTCTAGGCATTCTTCCATAAGGAATCTTTTTGGTTAAAGTGTTAAGTCCCCTGACTTTGTACTTCTACTAGGTGCTATTTATACATATACTTAATATTCCTAAACCGCTTTTTCTCTGGTGCCTAATATATCCTTACTAAGTACTTCCGGTTCTTGTCTTTTAGTGCTCTATGCATGTTATATATATTATCCACACAAGCTATCCATAATAGTGTATAATGCGCTGCATGTTTTAGGTTAACTCTTAGTTTATCTTTATCTTTAAGTTTAAACCTATACCTAGTTAACCTAACTACTGGTATCTCTACTATAGGTACTAAGATTTATTACTCGCTTCTCTAGTCCCTAGATCCTTCTTCTAGGTTCCTTAATATTATAATTAATGCTCCCTTAATGTGACTCATGCGTTTCTCCGTAATAGGTTAGTCTTAGACAACTTTTTCGTCTAGCTATATATAAAAGTCTTCCTATTTATTGTTGTATTGTTGCCTATACCACTTTCTATACAACTGGTTTAGTGTGTATGGTCTATCTATTAGAAAGTACCTTATTATCGCTGCATTGTAATATCCTTTAGTATATCTTTTTTTGAACCTAGTTAGAATATCTAGATTCTTTTCTTATTCTAGTTTATCTAACCACTTTACCCTAGGTATCCCTGCACTTAGCCTATTAGTAACTCTTTATACGGGTGCTCTGTCCCTTATATAACCTAGCATAGCTGACCTCTTGTCTAGCTTTTGCTCTTGCTATATAATAATTCTTATTTTAAACTTATCTATAGTTTCTTATTTTCTATATCTTGCAGCTAGATTTTTATAGTTATTTTGCTTTTTAATTCTAGTATTAACTGTTTAATCTTTAGGCTAAATACTATATTTACTTAGGATTGCTAATGTTTCTATTTGTTCCCTAAACTTGTAGTTCTTAAACTTGCGTCCTATACTTATTTGTTTGTTTATAAACTAAGTCACTACTCTTTCCCATTGGTTTTTGTCTATTGTGGGTCCTTAGGTATATTTTATCTTGTTTTAAGAATCTTAAGCCTGTGGCCTTTTGCCTTTATTAAGTAATAAGCTAGTACTAGTAGTTGTCTACTTACTTAGTTTCTTCTAAATGTTGCTCCTATTATCTTATAAAGCGATGGAAATTGTATCTAATGGTGTTGTAATACCCGTTACTAAACCTTGTTCTGTGATAGTCTTAGTTTCTACTTCTATTTTAACTTCTCTGAGGTTTATATACTTCTAGTAAGCTGCCTTTATTGCCTTATTATTAGTAAACGCTTCGCCTATGTTAAACTTATTATCTTTAATATCTAATCTATAAGCTGGTTTATTAGTTCCTCTAAACTTAGATAATAATAGCTTCTATAGCTAATAGCTTGCGCCATATTTAGCGTCCTTATAAATTTAGTATACGTTATTGTAACAATACGTAAAACTATTAATTAAACACTCTTTTGTTCCTTATAGTGCACTATTATCCCTCTATATATATGTGCCGTCTGCTGGCCTGGTTCCCTTTACCGCGTAGTTACTTTAACCACCTCTATAGTCTCTAGCAAAATGACCTTATTTTCCGCAATTTATATAAGCCCTATCTTTAAACTATTTTTCTTGCTGTGGAGTCCACCTAAATATCTTCTGCTACTAAGATCTCTAGTTTAGCCTCTACTCTTAAGTCCTTTAATTACTAGATTCTTAACCTCTAGGTTTCTATAGTTTCTTTTTCCACCTTTAGGTTTCTTTGGTACCGCTTAGGTTTATTAGCTCTGCACTATTCTATAGTTTTTAACTCTATATCTGTTGTTGCGTACCCTACGCCTTATATAATTATGGAACTCTGTCTTGCCCTTTCTTAACTTATTCCCTTTGATAGATTCTATTATTAATCTTTACCAATTAGTCTATTAACTCTCTTAGAGTATCCGCATCTTCTATTAGGATAATTACGTCCTAGACTTTAGCCTTAAGTCCCTATTTATACTGTGCCATAAGCGCCCTGTTATTCTACTCAACCTACATAGCTAGTGTTTAAAACTGTGTTGTATACTTAATTACTAAAGTACGTTATACTAAGTTCTGAAGCTTTTATTCTGCTATAGTTATGGCCTCTAGGTCTTTAAATATCTGTGTTAGTCGTTCCACAAACCCGTTCTAACTGGTAAATATATACCGTACGTCCTGGTTAGTAGTTGTTATGCTATTGGCCTATATCTCCGTAAGATATAGTTTAAACCACTTAAGTGCCCTCCCTGTTAGGAACAATCCTGCATAGGCTACTTAATCTAACAATGTTGCTAACTTTACTCCTTCCTGTATTACCTTAAAGTGCATCTGCGTAAGAAACCCCTTAAGCTTTAACTTCTCTCCTAAGAACCGTTTAATTAAAGGTAGTTTAATTTTTGCTACTCTAATTCTATTAATGCATTTTTTAAATATCCTATTATTGTCTTGTAAGTAATTAACCATTTCCTATAACTGACCTCGCGTAACTACTTAAGAATCTGTATCCGCTATACTAGTGTCTCCTGGTCCTAAGGTTGTGGCTGTCGCCAATATCGTTATAACTGGTGCTTTAGGTGGCATGTTATTTAATCTTGTTTAATACCATAACCTTAGTAGTGAATGTGTAACGAAACCTTATAGTAGGAACTACGGTAGGTCCTATTATTAGGCTAGGTATATAGGTAAGAACAAATCAACAACATAATAATAACTGGTGGAGTGGTTGCCTAATAGATTAACTCCAATTATATTCTAAGATTCACTATAAGGAGAGAACTATCTATGGTAGGGACTGAGGTCCTTTAAATACATAACCATACTCCTAAGAAATCCTCTCTTGTACGTAAGGTACGTGTTATACGTGTTATACGTAGACGTACACTGCGTATACTCCGTACACTACGTATAATATTATGTGACTCGCTTACTATTCCTTGTTATATGGTTCCACTAGATCCATCCTAAACTGTGCCTATATTAACCAACTAGCTTCCTGCGACTCTTCCCCAAGTAGTTGTAATATTGTACTTAAAGCGTCTGTAATAACTTAGACCCTAAACCAAAATCTAAAAAATCCACTAGGATCCATTAGTCTAAAATTTCTACTAATATCCACTTTATACTTAAAAAGTCTACCTAATTCTACTAAGAACCTAAAAATTATACTAAACCATACAAACTAACCCTAACTACTGTACTACCCTAAACCAAGCAAAAGCCTAAACTTAAGCTTAATATACAAAAGTACTAGAAGAACTGGTATTCTACTATAAAAAGGATACTTAAAGAACCCAAACCTAAATCTAATACTAACTCTGTACCTAATACTAACCCTAAAGTTAAATAAGAAACAGTAGATAATTAAAAGAAAGTTGCCAGCTAGTAACTTGCCCCCCTTTCTATAGATATCTATATAATTGGAGCTACCCTGTTAGTATAACTCGCCAGGAAACCTAAATACATAATCTTTGCCGTTATAATGGCCAATATTAAAAAGGCCCTAGCACTAAAGAAGCATACTAACCCTGCCATAAAAGTACTAGTATACCATTATAAGCATCTAGAAGTATTTTTATGAAAGGAAGTTAATAAGTTAGTAGAGCACCAACCATATAACCACAAGATTATACTTAAAGAAGGAAAACAGCTAGGATTTAGACCCCTATATAGAATGTCCTAAAACAAACTCTAAGTGCTGCAGAAGTACTTAGACGAACACCTAAGTAAAGGATTTATTAGAGCAAGCTCTTTGCCTATAGCTGCACCTATAATCTTTGTTAAGAAACCTAGTAGCAGTCTATGCTTTTATATGGACTACCAAGCTCTTAACGCTATTACTATTAAGAATTAGTACCCGCTCCTATTAATTTAAGAGACACTAAACCAATTAAGTAAGGCTCACTACTATATAAAACTCGACCTTATTTATATATTTAACCGTCTCCATATCGCAAAAGGAGATAAATAGATCACTATATTCCGTACTAGGTATAGACTATTTAAATACTTAGTGACGCTGTTCGGCCTTATAAATGCCCTAAGTTTATTCCAACACTTTATAAATAATACCCTATGACCTTACCTAGACATTTTTTATACTGCTTATATTAACAACATCCTAGTATATAGCAATAACCTAACTAAATACAAGAAATACGTTAACCTTATCTTAGAAGCCTTGCGTGAAGCTAGCCTATAATTAGATATAGACAAGTACAAATTCCATAAAATAGAAGTCCTATACCTTGGACTTATTATTTCTATAAACGGTATATAAATGGACCTAAAAAAAATCAAAGCAATTGTAAACTAGTAAGAACTTAAAAACGTTAAGGATATAAGAGCCTTTATAGAATTTGCTAACTTCTACTAACGGTTTATTAATAACTTCTCCGCCCTAGTCTTACCCCTTATAGCTCTAACCCAAAAAGACAAAACCTTTATCTTTAATAAGAAATGTAAGAAGGCCTTTACCTATTTAAAAGTTATATTTACCACTGCACCTATACTCTAACACTTTAACCCAAACCGAAAGAGTGTTATAGAAGCCAACTTATCTAACTACGTTACTAGAGGCATTTTGTCTTAGTATAATAAGAAAGGAGTACTATACCCTATAATATACTTCTTAAAACAACTAAGTTCAGCTAAATGTAACTACAAGATCTACAATAAGGAATTATTAGCCATTATTAGAAGTTTTAAATAATAGCAACCTAAACTGGAAGGCACTGGATTTCCAATTAAGGTCCTTAGCGACTATAAGAATATATAGTACTTTATAACCATAAAACAGCTAAGTTATCATTAAGCCTACTAGTTAGAATATCTGTCTTGTTTCCAATTCTCAATTATATACTACTTAGGCGTTTAAGGTTAAAAACCTAATACCCTAACCTGACGTTTATAAGATATACCAGCATAGGAAGAAGCGCGTGCCTACTGCAATCAAACCCTACTTCGCCCTAAATTATTTAATCCCCCAGCTAAAGACCTTACGGTATACGTCCTTAAAATAACTAATTAATTAGTTAAATAGATTATAATCAATAAATACCTAAATAATAAGTTTATCCAAGAGACACTTAAGCTAATTTAAGATAGCGTTAGACGCTCTAAAAAGATATCTCTAAGTAAATATAAAGCTTGCGGAGACCGCTTATACTACTAGAACCGCCTAGTTATACCTAACTATAATAAACTTAAGCTTAAGCTTCTTAAACACGTATATAACCTACTAGTAGCTAGCTACCTAGGCCGTGGAAAAACCCTAGAACTACTCTAATAGGAGTACTACTGGCTAAACATATATAATATAATACGAAGGTATATCTCCAGCTGCCATACCTACTAACGAGCTAAGGCTTTATATAAGATATATAACGGCTTTCTAAAGCCACTACCTGTTCCAGACTAAAGATGGAAGGATATCTTAATTAACTTTGTTGTTAAACTCCCCATAAGTAAAGGCTGTATAAACATTATAGTAGTTATAGACCAACTATCTAAAATAAGACACTTAATCGCCTATCCTAATATATCAACACCTACTATTACCCAACTGTTTCTAGATTATATATGGAAACTCCATAAACTCCCTAAAACAATTATCTCTAATAGAGGCAGCCAGTTTATCTCTGTGTTCTAGAAAGAACTAACTACCTAACTCCGCATTAAAGCACTATTATCTATAGCATACCACTTAGAAACAGATAGTTAAACAGAACGTGCAAATGCTATAATAGAATAATATATTTAGATATACACGTCATATCTATAGGATAACTAGATGGACTGGCTTGCATTTACTAAGTTTACTATAAATAACTCCGTCTTAAAAACCACAAAGGTCTCCCTATTTCTGGCTAACTACGGCCAGTATCTACAAATGGGTTTTAAACCCTTTAGTAATATTCCTTGCCTGGCTTATTAGGCCTTATAAGTTACAGAAGTAAACAAATTCATAAAAAAGATGGAAGAACTATAAAAGTTTCTTACTAATGAAATAACATAGGCCCAATCTGTCTATAAAGCCATAGCAAATAAGAACCGAACCCTAACACCAGCCTACCAAATTAGTAACTTTGTCTAGCTAGATATAAGAAATCTAAACACAAAACGACCTACTAAGAAACTTAATTGGAAGAACGCTGGCCCTTATAAGGTTAAAAAAAGTTGTCTCTTTTTATGCCTACTAACTAAAGCTCCCTAATACGGTTAAAATCCACCCCGTATTTTATACGTTAGTCCTCCGCCCTACCGCCCCTATATTAGATGCCCTGCCTGGATAGATCCAAGACCCTCCCCCACTAGTTAAAGTGGATAGTGAGGATAAGTACCTTATTAAAAGAGTTGACGATATTAAGTTTAATAAACGGAAACGCAAATATATATACCTTACAAAATAGAGAGGTTTTACTAAACCCTTATGGGAACCTGCCAACTCTATAGGACTTATATAAGCCGTAGAAGACTTTTACAAACTCTACCTAGAACTACCACAGCCCTATCTTGCAGATGCTTAAGTTTAAAGGGGGGGTACTATTATAGGACACCCCCGTAATACCTTATATACGTCTACCTATTTCCACCAACTAAACAACCAGAGACTAACTATAAGACAGCAATCTAACAGTAATCTACCGTATTCCGCCGCAATCTGCTGTCTCTACTATTAGAGTTGCTAACTGGCAACTTTAAGGACCTCTAACTGCCAAGTTCTGCTAAGTTCTACTAGAACCACCACCTAAGCTTTACCCTACCTGTGCATAGTATAGTACCTGTTAACCTAGCAACTAAGCGAACATTATATACCCTTTTTCCCCTATTTCCTACTTCCTTTTCCTTACATAACGTCTTGACTTTATCACGCAGTTTATATACATAGCTTAATAATATCTACTTCGCTATATATTATTACCGCTTGTACTCACTCCGTGATATAGCCATATTATACCTTCTACTTTCAGTATAAAGAGAATAGGCGCTTTAGTAGGCGACTTGCTGGCCTAATTCAGCCCTTTTTAAGAGCACTTTCTAGGTGCTCCTATAAGATCTACAACTCTTTCTATAAGAGGTTATAGATAGGCATTTATAGTAGCGTCTTACCTTCTTCTAAGTCGATTATATAGTTATACTTAGAGTTCTAAGGTAGTATACTTACTAGCTTATTAGAGAAGATATTAATCTCCTCTTTATATATATTTAGTAGGCCGGGGTCTACAGAATTTAAGGCAACTATTATATAGTAGTGTGCTTCTGGGAGCTAGTAAAGAGAAAGGTATAGCCAATATATATTTCGCAAGTATACTTAATAGTTTTAGGGTTTTAATTACCTCCCCCCTAAGTTAAAGTAATCTACGCTAGCACTAAAAGGTCTCTATAGGTACTCGCTACCAGTAATAATAGGTCCTCTATTATATTTATAACCGGTATCTCTACGTCTAGAGAGTCTATATAGGTACTCGCTGCTAGTAACAATAGGTCCTCTATTATACTTATAACCGGCGTAAAAAAGAAGTCTTCTAGCTATAGTAAATAGACTATTTTACTAGTCTTAATATCTACTAGGAGCGCATTAAAGGTAACTATTTAGAGGCGTCTAGGGTCTAAAGTACCCTAGATATACTATCTAGAATAAAAGCTAATTAATAAATCTGCTTCCGCAAGCCAATCCCATCTAAAAATTATATTGTAACTATTAAATAAACCGCCCTAAAAGGTCTAGGGGCTAATAGTGTAAAGGGTACCCTAGGGGTCGCTAGTAGTAACCGTTAGATTATAAGTATCCTAAATTGTTATCTAGTTATTATTAAGGAAACGTATAATAGGTTTACGTAAACATAGCGTATAGCTTATAGGCAGGTTAAACCTATAAACGACGTCTTAATTAATAAGGTTAATTTAGCACCTATTATTATATAAGTAATATAGGTAGACTTTACCCTAGGGTATATCTATTGCAATATATACCATAATATATTTCTTCTCTCCCTCTATATTAGGCCCTAGTTATAGTTAAAAGAGATATACTACTAGGGCTTTGGGTTTTCTAAAGGCCGGGCTAACTTCTCTTTATTAACCTATTTCTAGTATTCCTTATAGTAGCCACCTATAGTCCTTTAACTCGCGTGTATAGCACCGGCGTTTAGGGGGTCCCCTAAGCCATCTGGCTTTTAGGTATTCTCCCTAGGAGTTTTGCTTAAAGCGTTACCCTTTTTAGGTTCTATTCCCTAAACCTAACTCTATAAAGCCTATACTGCAACCACGCTTCGTACGTAATAATTTGCTATTACTACTTACGCGATCTTCCGCGAGCTTTATAGTATTAAGCAATTACTCTATACGGCGGATTTTATTAAAGAGATCCTTAGCAGTTCTTACCTATCAGGCGAAGTTCTAGCGGAAGAGCTCTGCTTATAGGTAGGCTAAAAGATATAAGAACTAAAAGTCTACCTATTACTTAGGATTAATAAAAGGGGTGTATAAAAAGACGTCCTCTAAGCTACGTATACGGGCTAGAAAAACGTTAAATCTCTAGTTCTCCTTTATAATAGTTATATAGTATATAGTAGCGTTATTAAAGCGTCTTACTATAGGGTTCCTAATTTAGTCTTAGACTATATAGTCTTAAACTTATCCTATAGTAAAGAACCTTTATCTTTTATGCCTAGCCAGCAATAAACTAGTTAGGTAATTATCTTCTTTTTTATAAAACCTTTAATAGCCCATTACGTACGTCGCTTATAGTTATAGTCTGCGTTATTAACCTTAAATTAGTTCTTAACTACAGCAATCCATCAGTTAAAATACTATTAAGTAGTACCGCTAATATTAGGTAGTAACTTCTTAACTAGGGCGTCAAGATTTATTCGGCGTATATATTTACTATATAACTTATACTCTTTACTAGAGAGGTAATAGGAGGGCTTTATTAAATTAACAATACTCTATAAGTTGGCTATTTTCTTAGCCAGCTTATTTAGCTCCTTTATATTAATAGTATTTAGTAAAACGCTAGTAATCTTACTAAGCTCCTATTAAGTCTAGGTATATAAGTTAAACTAATCTCTAGCGTTTATAGGTAGCTAATCGTTTTAAGGTTTAGAAGGTAGCTTAAATTCTACTAGTATATTTTTAGTGGTTTTATCTACACTAAATCCTAAAGCGTTTGGCGGTTATATTATTAGTATATTACTATTAGGTATAGGCGTTGGTTTTCTTTTTAAAGGCATTATAGAAAAATTAAACCGGCTATTCTTCTAAGGGGATTAGTAAGAATTTAAATATAAGATAAGGATATAGATAGGGAGTGTCGGGAATAAGGCAAGCGGTCGTCACGTGTCGTCGCGGCACTAGCGTGGCAAGGAGCCTTAAGCTCTTCGCCCTTCCTCGTTCCAATTAAAATCATATATCATTAAAACAACGTCACTATATCTACTCGAGTAGTACTAGTAATTTACCCTGTGTTACCAATACTAATTAGTAGTTAAATACACAACTATAGAATAGTAAGGTTTTTAATAAAAGAAACAGTCTTATATAGGGGTGCCATATGCGCTTATATAGAATGGATCCCAGCAATACTGTGCTACCTTAAACTTACGGAAAACTAGTAACAGAAGTATTACTGAGTACTAGGAGATACTAAGTTGCGTCTATTACGCAGAACAACTACGTTTACAAAGATTTGGTCAAGTACTTTAGGTTAGAAGTGTTACTAAACCTAGGGTCCCAAGTTAACATCTAAAACGCGTTAAACAACATCTCAAATTGCCTACCTCTTAATAGCAAACCTATAAGATTCTATAAAACCAAAAACCCTACCTACCTTTAACCTATTATGGCGTTAACCTACCCAAAGAAGTATAAGGAAGATATTAACCCAAAGACATAGAATAAATACATTAACCCTATAAACGCTAAGCAAAAGGACCTAAACGGATTCTTATTATACCACATAGTATACTATACAGACAGCAAATATAACAACACTATGCTATAGTATTGCATAAAGGAGGACTTTATTAGATAGATAAAGGAAACATAGGCTCTTACAAATAAGCTTATTATATAAGACTTCCGTAACTTCCTTTAGGAGAATGGAGTATTTATCCCTATAGATAGAAGCACTATTAGAGATAATATTTAGAAGCAAGTTATTAATGTAAAAGAAGAGCACAAAGAAAACTCTATAAGAGATTAAGCACCAACTACGCACTATAAAGAAGCTTAACTTACGATGGAATCCAAATAATATACCAATAGAGACATGTTTAAATTCTATTGCTCTAGGCACGAGTTCTTACATTCTATACCCATCGCTTCTATTGTCTTCAGCTCCCTAGGATCCACTAATTTAACCTATAACTTTAACTACTAAACAAGAGCAAGCGTAAGATCCCCTTACTTCACAATTTAATAACCTTCAAACTCTATTACAGCAAGATTAGGTACCACGCCGTGCTCCATTAAGATCTATATCTCTACTGCAGCCTATAAAGCAATCCCTATCTTAATCTCTAATATAATTTCAATATGGCCTAACACCACTTAGAGGCACCTTAAAAATGCTTACAAAGCTTATAAAGCTCTATTTAGACCAGGAGAAGAGGTTTAGCAGAGAACTATATAATATCCTTAATTCAAAGCTGTGTATCTTCTATAACTATTACTAAAAGGTTGGACTGAAACCTAACCAATATTATAATACTTATTCCATTATACTTAAGGGCCATACCAGTACCTTCTATTATAATCATTTGGTAGAAAAAGGATATAATTTTAACTAAATAATATATAAAACAAGATGCCACTTTAAAATAGAAGAGAATAAGCAGCAGTATATATTAGAGTAAAGAGAGACTACCTTCCTAAGAATTATTACTACAAACCCAGATACCTCTTAACTTAATTATCTTTAAAAGCTCTTTAACCAACTTTAGATAATTTAGCATGGTTTATCCAAATCATATCAAAAGGACTTTAGCCTATATAATTAAGTTATTAGCGCATACTAAGGTGTTAAAGAATGCAACCTTACTCTCTTTAATCCTGCAAATACTTATAAAGGAGTGTGTGCTTAATTAAGATCCTCTATTAGCACCGCTCTGCGCTCTTAAGAAGTATAGCAATTTAACACCTAACCCTAACTTACTTTAATTAACCCAGCTAACCAAGACAATTATAACTAGACTAATTAAATATATAGTGGCCGGGGTAGGGGGTATAGCAGAGGGTATAATTAATATTAACTATAAAGCAATTATGGAGGTCCTTGTGGAGGTTTATCTTAAAACAATTAATAGAAGAAATAATACGTTTATAAAAGGCCAAATTACTATATAATAAGTTTCGCCAGAGCGCATAAAATGTTAGAAATTATAAGGTTACTACAGCCTACTTCTAAAGCTTCCTAGTTTAATATAAAGGCGAAGAAGACCTTAAGGGTAAGATTAACAAGGCCAAACAGCTCCTTATAGATATAGAAATTAAGGACTACTCTCCCAACTAATACTTTACTAAGTATAATAAGGTAAATAGCACATAAACTGTTACTGTCCTTAATAACTAATCTACGCTCCATTCTGTTATAAAGTTAGATATCTTTAATAAGCTAAAGAAAAGTTCCGCGTTCTCCTTTAATAACAGATACTCGGCAAACGTCTTCTATAGTATTATGCCAGATACTGGAGCCGCAGGAGTATCTATAGCAGGAGAACCTTAAGTTTAAGCTCTTTAGCAGCTTTATAGCTCTATTTAGATCAACTAATTAATGGCAGGCCAATATATAATTCGCTTTAGCAAGGGTACTATAATCTCTCTTAGCACAATCAAGGTCCAAACCCTATTAGGATATATTACTTTCTATATTATTCCCGTAAACCCCCCATTTCTATTCTATATCTAAGATATAGATAAGTTAGGCGTTAAGCTTAATAACCTTAAAAATATGCTTATTTAGGGAGATAATTAGGTGCCCATTATACGTAAATAGGGTCACCCTTAGTTGCTCCTTTAATAGCCAGAAAGGAGCATTACTTAGAGCCATTTAACTAAGTTAGAGTTACATTAACTATACCATCACTTTAGTTGCCTATTAGTTTATAGATTACTTAGGGTTCTTTAGCAAGTAGGTTATAAAGTTAAGGCTAAGACAATTAAGCACCTTATAAAGTACTACTATTACTACTAAATAAACCAGAAGTCCCCTAGCCAATTTAAGTATACCCTTAAAAATAACTACAACTTTAACTTCTATATTATTATTAATATTATATATCTTAGCGGCAAGCCAGTACTCTAAGTTATTAACCTCTTAACTTTCTTCTAAGCCGCATATTTCCTAAAGGATATATTAGCTAGGAACACATGGAATACTCTTTAATTATACTAGATTAATGTCTACCTAGGACCCCCTAATTAAGTTATTTATAATATAGGAAGGAACTTCTTATCTATAAAGTTTCGGTAATAGGCAAAGGCAATAGAAATTAAGGTTAAGGAAGTCCCTATTAAGGCACATAATAGTATTAGAAAAGTAGAATAATATTATACGCTATTACGCCAAGTATATAAGATTATTTCTTTAGAACTAGAGGGCGCTAATAAAGAGCTTATCTTACAGATAGCTGTTAAGGCTGTTAATAATTCCGCTAGCTTAGGTAAGCTTATACCTATATTACTAGTCTTTAGCGCCTACCCTTAAATAACTAACAATTCTCCACTATCTCCATCCGTTATATAATAAGCTAAGGCTATCCATAAAGCAATAAAGGAGGTGCGCCGCATCTATGCCACACGCTAGGTTAACAATGCACTAAGAATAAGAAACGGTCTAAATACCTTAATTATAATAGATCTACCACTCTAATCTAAAGTACGGGTATGGCGTAAGAAAGGGGGCTAGTTAGGCCCATATACAATTATCACTATTAAGGGTTAAACTTATACTCTTTAGATGCCCTATAGACCCACTTAATTCCGCTTAACTGTTATTAAGCCCTATTATAGGGATAATAGTTTTAAGCCTTTATAGGATGCCCTAAAGGATACCCTAAAGGAGAACTATAATTAACATACTTTAGAAAGCAACTATAATTCTAATATAATTATAGCAGATATACTGCAACTATAACGCGGTAGAGGTTGCCAAAAAGGATTATAAAATTGCTAACATCTTGTTAATTTCAAAGAGCAATTTATTACCGCCATTAAGAGTAGAGTTAAGTTATTAATGGCCTTTATAACAGCTAAAGAGAAGGCGGACTTTAAGCTCGCAAAACAACTCTAAAAGGAAGGCCATATTACAACTCTAGGAGCCCCTTTTTAAGCATCTAATAAGTAGGAGATTAACGGTCTTATTACAAGAGGAGTCTTTAAATTTAAGAAGTATAACCCTACTAAGTTTAATAGAGTTCGCATCTTTAAGTTAAGAATAGTTAATAAGATTAAGGGTAAAGCTACTAACGCCCTATTTAAGAAGTTAAGGCTAGTTATCTAAGGTTATAACAACAACGGCAAGGAAGTAATTCTTATATAATCCCTTATAATTCAACAAGCTAGTTAGCAAGTTATTATTACGCTAGCTCCCTCCTTAATAAAGAATAGAATAATGGTTTATTTATAAGATATTACTTAGGCCTATACCCAATCAAAGACATACCTTTAGCGCTTAATATTAGTATACCTTCTAGAACAAATTCGCCACTAATATCCCAAAGATACAATTATGGTCGTGCTTAAGCCATTATATAGAATTACAGAGGTAGGAACTTACTAGTAGGCTACCTATAGCAAGCATCACAAAGAGAAGCTTTTAATAATAACTTCTATATTTAACCCCTATTTCCTTATTACAACTATAGGAACTCTATTTAGAATTATTAGTATGCAAACTAATAATATAATTATCTTAGGAGACGACCAATTCTTAGCTCTTAAAGAAGACAAGCTAGTAAAGGTAAATCTTATAGTAAAGCTAAAGGAGAGGCTTAACCTAATAACACTATTACTCTTTAATAGATGTATCCTCTCCCTAGATAAGGACTCTATTACTTTATACTAGAAGGGTTAAGGCAAGAAGATTAATATTATTAATATTAATTCTCTAAAGCAAGGATATGTGGAGTAACGCGCTTATAGAGCTTATATTGCTTCTATTTGTTAACCTAAGGCTTCCTTTAATCTCTCTATTGCCGCTTAACACCAGAAATTAACTAAGGATAACGTTCTTGCCCTAAATAAGCGTCTTTTCTAGCAAATAAACTATCTTAATTAGGGACTACTCTATATGCCTATTAACCTTCCTACTGCCAAGCTCTTTGTATTTGTTAATAGATTATTTATAAATAATAAAGATTTTAGCTCCTAGCTAGGATATAAGATTATTATTATAAACAAATCTACTAGAGAGAATAACTTTATAATCTATAGTAATCTTATCTATTAGAGCTTAACTAAGAGTAAGTACGTTACTTAAAGTATTCTAGCGTCAGAGATATATGGAATAGTTAGCAGAGTTAATATAGTAATTGCAATTAGAACTACCCTAAAGATAATTATAGATTAACTTAAACTTCCTATTATCCCTATAATCGTGTGTACCGACTTATATTCCCTTTATAAGTACTTAGTTAAGCTTAGTACCATAAAGGAGAAGCGCCTTATAATTAACATTATAGCACTTTAGTAATCCTACAAACAGCAAAAACTCTTTAAGATTTAATAGATTAATGGCTAAGACAACCCAGTAGATATAATAATAAAGGCAAACCCAAACAAGGCTCTAGAAACGTTTGTTAACACAAACACTCTATATCTATAGGTTAAAGGTTAGGTTAAAAGGGAGTAAGAGCATAACATTCTATAGACCCTAATTTTAACCAGCCAATTAGGATTTTCCATACCCGGCATAGAAAATTGCTATTGGCTTACTTACTACTAGCGCCTTAGCGGCCCCTTGCCTTCGTGTTAACCCCCAATATTCTTCTTCTTCTTCTTTGCTTAGTATCTTTATATAATAGTAATCTATAAGTGTATATAGATAGCAACTATAAAAGAAGAGTTGCTAGTGTCGGGAATAAGGCAAGCGGTTATTACGTGTCGTCGCGGCACTAGCGTGGCGAGGAGCCTTAAGCTCTTCGCCCTTCCTCGTTCTAATTAAAATCATGCATTATTAAAACAACGTCACTGTATCTACTCAAGTAGTACTGGTAATTTACCCTGTGTTACTAACAGGGAGCTTAATAATAAAATAATAGGGTATATAATATAGACAGACAAATCCTTAAGGGAAAAGGAGGAGTCTATATGCAAGGTAAGGAAGGGTTTTTCCTAGGCATATACAGCGCACGTGCCTTATAGACGAATTACCCCTAAGTTGCTCTAGGGTCGCCCGTACCTTACGGCTATATAACTATCTACTTAGGTTTTACCTAATAATATATAAATATTAAAGAAAAAGAAAAGCGCTTTATATTATAGAATTAAAATTATAGCGGGCCTTTTTAATATATAATTAGAAGCCCTATATAAGCTAATATAGGCATAAAAATAGAAAAGGGTTAGAAAATAGATTATTAAGGCAACAATAAGGTTAAAGGCGCTATAACGCCCTTTATACTTGTTACGGACAGCTTAAGTACGATGTTGCAACTACTTAGAGAAGAGTCGGAGGAAGCTAGTTAGTTAATACAGGCACGGTCTAGGATAGATCTGGTGGAACTATATAACGAGGAATGGTAGCTAAGGTTATATAATATGATCTATATAATCTGTATAATCTGTATAATCTATAACAGAGTAGATAGAGCACACGTACCTTACAAAGCGAAGGGATTTCTTAGGCGTATGGTTGTGTATTTAAAGGACTATAGTCCCTACCTAGATAGTTCTCTCTTTGTAGTAAATCTTAGAATATAATTAGAGTTAATCTGTTGGGCAACTACTCTACTAGTTATTATTACGTTGTTAACACTATTCTTACCTATATACCTAGCCCAATAATAGGACCCACTGTAGTTCCTACTACAAGGTTCCGTTACACATTTACTACTAAGGTTATGGTATTAAACAAGGTTAAATAATATACCACCTAAAGCACTAGTTATAATGACGTCGACAGTAGCCACAACCTTAGGGTTAGGAGACAATAGTATAGCAGATACGGATTCTTAAGTAGTTACGCGAGGTTAGTTACAGGAAATGGTTAATCGCTTATAGGATAATAGTAGGCTACTTAAAGAACGCATTAATGGAATTAGAGTAGTAAAGGTTAAGTTACCTTTAATTAAACGGTTCTTAGGGAAGAAGTCGAAGCTTAAAGGGTTTCTTATATAGATGCATTTTAAGGTTATATAGGAAGGAGCGAAGTTAGCAACACCTATGGACTAGGTAGTATACGTAGGACTGTTCTTGTTAGAAAGAGCTCTAGAGTGGTTTAAGTCTTACCTTATAGAGATATAAGCAAATGGTGTGACAACTACTAATCCGGACGTATGGTATGTATTTGCAAGTTAGAACAGATTTGTAGAACGGTTAATATAAATATTTGGAGACCCTAAAGCAACCATAACAGCGGAATAAAAACTTTAGAACTTAGTATAATGCACTTTAGTAATTAAGTATATAACGCAGTTTTAAATACTAGCTATATAGGTTAAGTGGAATAACAAGGCGCTTATGGTATAGTATAAGCAAGGACTTAAGGCTAAAGTCTAGAACATAATTATCCTAATAGAAGATGCGGATACTCTAAGAGAACTAATAGACCAGTTAATAAAGATTAATAATAGGATCTATTAAAGAGAACAGGCTAAGAAGGGTTAGAATAGAGTTCTATAGTTATATAAGGCGCAGAATACGCAATGATAGATATAGAGTTAAAAACTATAGAATGGTGTAGAGCTAATAGACCTAAGTGGTACCAAAGAAACCTAAAGGTGGGAAAAGAAACTATAGAAACCTAAAGGTTAAGGATCTAGTAATTAAAGGACCTAGAAGTAGAGGCTAAACTAGGGATCTTAGTAGTAGAAGACGTTTAGGCAGACTCCATAACAAAAAAAATGGTTTAAAAATAGGGCTTATATAAATTATGGAAAACAGGGTTATTTTGCTAGAGACTATAGAGGTGGTTAGAGTAATTATATAGTAAAGGGAACTAGGCCAGCAGACGGCATATATATATAGAGAAATAATAGTGCACTATAAGGAATAAAAGAATATTCAATTAACAGTTTTGCGTTTTGTTATAACAACACATACCAAATTTATAAGGACGCTAAGTATAGCGCAAGCTATTAGCTATAAGAGCTATTATTATTTAAGTTTAGAGGAATTAATAAACTAGCTTATAGATCGGACATTAAAGATAATAAGTTTAATATAGGCGAAGCATTTACCAATAATAAGGTAATAAGGGCAGCTTACTAGGAGCATGTAAACCTTAGAGAAGTTAAAATAGAAGCAGAAATTAAGACTATTACAAAATAAGGTTTAGTAATAGGTATTATAACACTATTAGATACAATTTCCATTGCTTTATAAGATAATAGAAGTAATGTTTAGAAGAAACTAAGCAAGTAGACAACTACTAGTGCTAGCTTATTACTTAATAAAGGTAAAAGGCCACAGGCTTAAGATTCTTAAGAAGAGATATAAAAAGCTTAAGATTTTTAAGATAAGATAAGATATACCTAAGAACCCATAACAAATGAAAACCAATAGGAAAGGGTAGCTACTTAGTTCACAGATAAATAAATAAGTATAGGACGCAAGTTTAAGAACTATAAGTTTAGGGAATAAATAAGAATGTTAGTAATCCTAGGTAAACACAGTGTTTAGCCTAAAGATTAAACAGTTAATACTAGGATTAAGAAGTAAGATAACTATAAAGATCTAGCTATAAGACACAGAAAATAAGAAACTATAGATAAGTTTAGAATAAGAATTATTATATAGCAAGAGCAAAAGCTAGACAAGAGGTTAGCTATACCAGGTTATATAAGGAACAGAGCACCTATATAAAGAATTACTAATAGGCCAAGTGCAGGGATACCTAGGGCGAAGTGGTTAAATAAACTGGAATAAGAAGAGGATCTAGATATTCCAACCAGATTTAAAGAAAGATATACTAAAGGATGTCACAATATAGTAATAATAAGGTACTTTCTAATAAATAGACCATATATACTAAACCAGTTATATAGAAAGTGGTATAGGCAACAACACAATAATAAATAGGAAGACTTTTATATATAGCTAGATAAAAAAGTAGTCTAAGACCAACCCATTACGGAGAAACGCATGAGTTACATTAAAGAGGCATTAATTATAATGTTAAGGAACCTAGAAGAAGAATCTAGGGACTAGAGAAGTAAGTAACAAATCTTAATAGCTATAGAAGAAAGACTGATAGTTAGATCGGCTAGATAGAGGTTTAAATTTAAGAGTAAAGACAAGCTAAGAGTAGACCTAAGTTACTTAGTATATTATACACTATTATAGATAGCTTGTGTGGATAATACCTATAATATATATAGAGCACTAAAAGATAAAAACCAGAAGTACCTAATAAGAATATATTAGGCACCCAAGGAAAGGCAGTTTAGAAACGCTAAGTATATACATAGATAGCACCTAGTAGAAGTATAAGGTTAAGGGGACTTAACACTTTAACTAGAAAGATTCCTTACGGAAGAATACCTAGACAGATAATAGTGGTAGGAGTGCCTAGAAAACACTTATCTATAGTATATAGAGGAAAAGAAACGAACTAAGTATTGGCCTAAGTTAGACTAAGTATAAGTAGGATCTAGCAGCCAATAGTTAGGAAAAGGGGAGGTGTATAAAACTAGAGGGAACTAGTATTAGAGCCTTAAACCCTTAAAGGAATATAAGAATAATACCTAAACTTATAAGTTAAGTGGCAAGATTAGCAGTTTAAAGCGTTAATAGATAGTAGAGTAATAAGAAACCACATGTCACTAAAAGTAGTAAAAAGGATAGGGTTACTATATAGACAGAAGGAACACCTATATCTACTTATAACAATTTTAGGAGATTAGATAGCCTATAGAGGAGGTATTATTAATCTTAAAATAGAACCTATTTAGTTAACTATTAAAGGGAGACTAATTAGAATGTCTTTTAATATCCTACTATTAGGATAGGATAAGGCGATACTAGGAATACCTTAGTTACAGAAGTATAATCTAAAGATTAATTGGGTTATAGGTTAGGTTAATATTAGGGATACTTAATAATATAAGATGCAATAGCAAACCAAGTTAGTATAGTACTAAGTCAGAGCGATATACAAAGAGACTAAGCGAGGCTTAAGTTATATACTAAAGAAATACCATAAGTATGGTAAGAAGTTATGGTCACCAGAAAGTAAAAAGCTGTTAGAGTATATAGCATAGGACTATAAAATAGAATTAGAAGAGGGAATAAGTCTAAAGTTCTTTCCAATCTATAAGCTTACTAAAACAGAGTTAGTAGCGCTTAAGGAGTTTATCTAAAAGAACTTACGCAGGGGATATATTAGACCGTTATAGTTATTAGTAAAATATCTAGTACTATTTATCCCAAAAAAAAATGGAAAACTTAGGATATATATAGACTATAGACAGTTAAACAGCATTACTAGAAAGGATAGGTATCCTTTACTCTTAATTAGCGAAATCTAAGATAGGATAGGCAACGTAAAGATCTTTATAAAGATAGATCTAAGATAGGCGTACCACCAGATTAGGGTTAAAAAAGGCAACAAGTAAAAAGCAGCCTTTAGGTTAAAGGAAGGACTATATAAACTATTAGTTATACAATTTAGGCTTATAAACGCACTAGTAACGTTCTAGAAGCGAATTAATAGTATATTAAAAGAATACCTAGATAAGTTTATTATAGTATATTTTAATAATATTATTATCTACTTAATAAGTAAGGAAGAATATAGAGAACACGTTAAATAGGTTTTAAAGAGACTATAGAAAGAATAGATGCTAGTAGTAATTAAGAAATATAAGTTCTTTATAAGGAAAACCGATTTTATAGGATTTATTATTAAACTAGGGAAAATTAGTATGGACCTAAAGAAAGTCAAAGCCATAGTAAGTTAGCAAGAACTAGAGAACGTTATATAGTTAAGGTCGTTTCTAAGGTTTTATAACTACTATAGGAGGTTTATAGCATAATAGTTAAAAAGCATTAAGCCATTTACAAGGCTAATAAAGAAGAAGGAACTATAGGTTTAAGGTAGTAAGTAGAAGAAGCTATTCTAGGAACTTAAAGAGTTATTTACCTAAGAGCCAGTCCTTAAGATCTATTAACTAAAGTTAGAAACGGTTATTAAGATAAATATATTAGACTTTACACTAGGAGCATACTTACTATAGAAGCACTAGGACGCATAGCACCCAGTAGCATACTATAGTTGGAAAATAATACCACTAGAGTTAAGCTATAACATCTATAATAAGGAGTTGTTAGGTATAGTTACAGTACTTAAGGAATAGAGAGCATTCTTATAAGGTATAGAGAAACTATTTATAGTTAAAATAGACTATAAGAACCTTACTAGATTCCTAATAATAAAGGAACCCAACCAAAGACAGGTTAAATAGGCGGAAATGCTTATAGAATACTATTTTAAAATTTAGTATACTAAGGGTATAGATAATACACGAGTAGACGCTTTAAGTAGAAAAGCTAAACTATAAAGTAATAAAAAGCTATCAGGAGCTTTATTGCGAAAGGATTAAGACGGATTAATTAGGTATAATTATCCAAAAATTACAGTAACTAAAGAAAGTCAGATCTATAAATTACTAGAAAGTAATTAGATATAAAAGATCTAAAAAGTATAAAAGAAAAATCTAGACTTAGAGTAATATAAGAATAAAGAAGCAACGTATATACCTAAGTCTATTATAGAAGAATTTATTAAGGAATTCCATAAGGGAATAATATAAGGATATAACGGGTCTATAGGACTAGTGTTAAGACTATAGGAGGAGTATATTATTTAAGGAATCTAGGGATTAGTAAGATAAGTTATAAAAAAATATCTAGATTGCTAAAGAAATAAACTAATAAGGTATAAGCCATATAGAGGGCTATAACCTATTAAAGTACTAGGAAGACCGTGGGAAGTTATATTATAGGACTTTATTATTAAGTTACTAAAGTCAAGAGATCCTATTATAGGATAAGATTATAACGTAATTTTAGTAATAGTAGACAAGCTAATAAAGTAGGGATACTTTATAGCATATACTAAAAAGATATTAGTAGAAGACGTCACTAAAATCTATATAAAAGAAGTATTTATAAAATATAAAGTACTAGACAAAATTATATTAGACAAAGATTTAAGATTTATAGCAGCGTTTTAGAAGGTATTTTTAGTAGAATAGGGGGTTCGCGCAGTAACCTCTATAGTGTATTATCCGTAGATGGACGGACAAATGGAAAGACTAAACTAGACACTGGAACAGTATCTAAGGCATTATATTAATTACATATAAAACAATTGGGTATTATTATTACCAGTTACATAGTTTATATACAATGCAACACTATAAGAAGGAATGGGGATATTACTATTTAAGGTAAACTATAGGTATAAACCAAGAACGTCGTTATTGCTATATTAAGTAAAGAAAACGAGTAGCACAGCTAAATAAAGAATAGATGTAATGGAACCTTGTAGCAGGAACTACAGTAGGTTCTGTTATTAGGCTAGGTATATAGGTATGAACAAAAACAACAATGTAATAATAACTGGTGGAGTGGTTACCTAACAAATTAACTCCAATTGTATTCTAAAATTTACTACAAAGAGAGAACTATCTAGGTAAGGACTGTGGTCCTTTAAATACACAACCTTACTCCTAAGAAATCCCTTCGCTCTATTTACTCTGTCTGCTCTATCTGCTCTATCCTATAGATTATATAGATTATATAAATTATATAGATTATATTACGTAACCTCGGCTACTATTCCTCGTTATATAGTTCCACTAGATCTATCCTAGACCGTGCCTGTATTAACTAACTAGCTTCCTGCGACTCTTCCCTAAGTAGTTGTAATATTGTACTTAAAGCGTCTGTAATACCATCTCCCTCCTTTTTATCTTCGTCCTTAAAGATTCCTAATATCTCTAAGTTGTCTACTAGAGGTATAATGTCTGTTTAATTAATCTAGTTAATATCTTTACTTATTATACCTAAAGCTCCTTCTTCTTCTTTAACCCTTTGTTGTGCGCGTATGGTTTCCTCCATACTATCACTAGGTAAGATAATGCCGTTTCCGTATTCTTGTTGTGCAAAAGAGGGGTTGGTTTATATTACGCTAGTAAGTCCTTCTGCCTAACAACCTTCCTCTTATTTGGAGTGCACTAAAGCAAACGTTTATTTGTCTTGCAATATTCGCTCTATCTCTAACGCTAAGTATGCGCGTCCTATAACTCTTAATAGTCTTTAAGTTCCCTAAGTAACTTATTATAGGGTCTTGTGTTCAATCTACTGCTGTAAAACTCAATGCTGAGCTCTTAAGTGCCTTAGGCGAGATTTATCGTCTTTAGAACAAAGACCACGCTTGTGCTAAGCGGGTAAGAGACGAGGAGCGTTGTGCCCTTAAAGCCTATGCCTCTACTTACACTTATCTGCTTTGTCTTGAGAAAGTGCGTAAGAAGGTTCGTTCCAAGGAGTAGAAACTTATTTAATAGGGTTTATCTAAGCTGGGTAATAAAAGGACTGGCTCTCCTCCTATAAGGGAAACAACTCTAAGTAGCTCGGTAATTGCTCCTCTTGGGTCCCCCTTAGGTGATTTATTCTTTAATAATCCTTCTTTATTAATGCTACCTAACCCTTTTTCTTCTAATACTCCTGTACCTTTTCTATAGCATTTTCTAGGTTGCTTAGTGGTTTCTAGGTAGTCTTACTATAGCCTATCTACTTTACCTTATACTATATTTCGTTATCTACATCCTTGTAACTGATAATCTTTGAAACTTGCTATTTGTCCTCCTCCCTTTCTCTATACGTGTCTGCCTTATATACTGGCGGTTTGACGTTCCTGTGTGCTAGTTCTAGCATTGCTATATATTATACTAGGTAGATCCTTATTTTAGCTAGTAGGTTTAACTTATATATAACTAATAAAATTCTTTACTTAATTTTAAAAGGTCCTAGCCTGACATAGTCCAACTTCTTGCTTAATTATCGACTCTTAAAATTTTTGTGTAGTAGCTATACTTTATCTCCCTCCTTAAGATCTGGTCCCTTAGATCTTTTAGCATTGTAGTACCTTTTTATTTGTTCTTATACTAGTTTAGCTGTTTCTATAAGGTCTGTATAAAGATTTATTAACATCTCCCTTCTTTACTTAGCTATGCTACTCGTCTTTTTTGCTTAATATGGCGATAACAATATTCTTAGCTTATATCCGTAATTTACCTTAAATAGTGATATCCCTATTTCTTCTTATAGTGTTGCGTTGTATATAAACTGTATAACTAGTAATAACAATACCTAATTGTTCTGTACGTGATTAATATAATACCTTAGATACTGCTCTAGTGTCTAGTTTAGTCTTTCTATTTATCTGTCTGTTTGCGAATAATACGCTATAGATATTACTGCACGAACTCCTTATTCTGCTAGAAATACTTCCTAAAATACTGCTATAAATCTTGGATCTCTATCCAATATAATCTTGTCTGGTGCTCTATATCTTGTAAATACTTCTTTTATATAGATTTTAGCGACATCTTTTACTAATATCTCTTTAGTGTATACTATAAAGTATCCCTACTTTATTAGCTTATCCACTATTACTAAAATCGCGTTATGATTTTATTCTATAATAGGATCTCTTGACTTTGGTAACTTAATAATAAAGTCCTATAATATAACCTCCTATGGTCTTCCTAGTATCTTAATAGGTTGTAGCCCTCTATATGGCTTATGCCTTATTAGTTTATTTCTTTGGCAATCTAAACACTTTTTTATAACTTATCTTGCTAGTCCCTAGATTCCTTAAATAATATACTCTTTTTAAAGTCTTAACACTAAGCCTATAGCTCCGTTGTGTTTTTATATTATTCCCTTATGGAATTCCTTAATAAATTCTTTTGTAATAGACCTAGGTATATACGTTGCTTCTCTATTTTTATATTGCTCTGAGTCTAGATCCTCTACCTATACTTCTTGGATTTTTTATATCCAATTACTCTCTAGTAACTTATAGATCTAACTTTTCTTAGTTGCTATAATCTTTAGATAATTATACCTAATTAATCTATTTTAATCCTTTTGTAATAAAGCTCCTAATAGCTTTTTATTACTCTATAATTCAGCTTTTCTACTTAAAGCGTCTGCTTGTGCATTGTCCGTACCTTTAATATACTAAATTTCAAAATGGTATTCTATAAGCATTTCCGCCTATTTAACCTGTCTTTGGTTGAGTTCCTTTGTTATTAGGAATTCTGTAAGGTTCTTATAGTCCGTCTTAACTATAAATGGTTTCTCTATACCTTATAAAAATACTCTCTATTCCTTAAGTGCTGTAACTATACCTAACAACTCCTTGTTATAGATGTTATAGTTTAACTCTAGTAGTATTATCTTCCGACTATAGTATACTACTAGGTGCCATCCATTTTAATATTTCTATAAGAAGTATGCCCCTAGTGTAAAGTCTAATACATCTGTTTTTATAACCGTCTCTAGACCTAGTTGATAGATCTTAAGAACTGGCTCCTAGGTAAATAACTTTTTAATTCTTTTAAACAGTTTTTATTACTTCTTCCCCTATACCTATAGTTCTTCTTTCTTTGTTAACTATGTAAATGGTTTAATGTCCTGTAACCATTACGCTATAAACCTTCTACAATAATTGCAAAACCCTAGGAACGATCTTAACTATATAATATTCTCTAGTTCTTGCCAATTTACTATAGCCTTAATCTTCTTTAGATCTATACTAAGTTGGCCTAGTTTAATAATAAATTTAATAAAATTGGTCTTTTAGGTAAAGAACTCGTATTTTTTAATTATTACTGGCATCTGTTCTTCTTGTAGTCTCTTTAAGACCTATTCAATATGTTCTCTATATTCTTCCTTACTCTCTAAGTAGATAATAATGTTGTTAAGGTATGCTATAATAAATTTATCTAGGTGTTCTCCTAACACACTATTAATTCGCTTCTGGAACATTGCTGGTATGTTTATAAGCCTAAATTGTATAACTAATAGCTTATATAGTCCTTCCTTTAACTTAAAGGCTGCCTTTTATTTATTACCTTTCTTGATCCTAATCTAATGGTACGCCTATCTTAGATCTATCTTTATAAAGATCTTTATGTTGCCTATCCTATCTTGGATTTCGCTAATTAAGGGTAAAGAATATCTATCCTTTCTAGTAATGCTGTTTAACTGTCTATAGTCTATACACATCCTAAGTTTTCCGTTTTTCTTTGGGATGAATAGTACTGGATATCCTGCTAATAACTATAATAGTCTAATATATCCCTTATATAAGTTCTCCTAGATAAACTCCTTAAGCGCTACTAACTCCGTTTTAGTAAGCTTATAGATTGGAAAGAACTTTAGACTTATTCCCTCTTCTAATTCTATTTTATAGTCCCATGCTGCATGTTTTAACAGCTTTTCACTTTCTAGTAACTATAACTTTTTACTATACTTGTGGTATCTCTTTGGTATATAACTTAAGCCTTACTTAGTCTCTTTATATATCGCTCTAACTTAGTACTATACCAACTTAGTTTACTGTCGCACTTTGCGCTATTATATATCCTTAATATTAACTTAACATATAACCCAATTAATCTTTAGATTATACTCCTATAATTAAGGCATTCCTAGTATTGCCTTATCCTGTCCTAACGGTAGGATATTAAAAGACATTCTAACTAGTCTCCCTTTAATAGTTATCTGAATAGGTCCTATTTTGAGATTAATAATACCTCCTCTATAGGCTATTTGGTCTCCTAAAATCGTTATAAGTAGATATAGGTGTTTCTTTTATCTGTGTGGTAACCCTATCCTTTCTATTACTTTTAGTAATATGTGGTTCCTAGTTGCTCCACTATCTACTAATACTTTAAACTGCTAATCTTACCACTTAGCTCTTAAATTTAGGTATTATCCTTAAATTTCTTTAAGGGTTTAAGGCTCTAATACTAGTTTCCTCTAGTCCTATACACCTCCCCTTTTCCTAACTGTTGGCTACTAGATCCCGCCTATACTTAGTCTAACTTTAGCTAATACTTAGTTTATTTCTTTTCCTCTATATACTATGGATAAGTGTTCTCTAGGTACTCCTACTACTATTATCTATCTAGGTATTCTTCCGTAAGGAATCTTCCTAGTTAAAGTATTAAATCTCCTTAACCTTATACTTCTACTGGGTGCTAACTATGTATATACTTAACATTTTTAAACCGCTTTTCTTTTAGTACCTAATATATCCTTACTAGGTACTTCTAGTTCTTATCCTTTAGTGCTCTATATATATTATATATATTATCCACATAAGCTATCCATAATAGTATATAATACGCTGCATGTTTTAGGTTAACTCTTAATTCGTCTTTATCCTTAAGTTTAAACCTATACCTAGTTAACCTAACTACTGGTATCTCTATTACGGGTACTAAGATTTATTACTTACTTCTCCAGTCCCTAAATCCTTCTTCTAGGTTCCTTAATATTATAATTAATGCTCCTTTGATATAACTTATACGTTTTTCCGTAATAGGTTGGTTTTAGACAACTTTTTTATCTAGCTATATATAAAAGTCTTTCTATTTATTATTGTGTTGTTACCTATACCACTTTCTATATAACTGGTTTAGTGTATATAGTTTGTCTATTAGAAAGTACCTTGTTATTGCTATATTATAATATCCTTTAGTATATCTTTCTTTAAACCTAGTTGGAATATCTAGATCCTCTTCTTATTCTAGTTTATCTAACTACTTTACCCTAGGTATCCCTGCACTCGGCCTATTAGTAACTCTTTGTATGGGTGCTCTATCCCTTATATAACCTAGTATAGCTAATCTCTTATCTAGCTTTTACTTTTGCTATACAATGATTTTTTATCTAAACTTATTTATAGTTTCTTGTTTTCTGCGTCTTGTAGCTAGATCTTTATAGTTATCTTGCTTTTTAATCCTAGTATTAACTTTTCGATCTTTAGGCTAAACACTACGTTTACCTAGGATTGCTAACGTTCTTATTTATTCCCCAAACTTGTAGTTCTTAAACTTGCGTCTTATACTCATTCATTTGTTACTAAACTGAGTTACTGCCCTTTCCTATCAGTTTTCGTCTATTGTGGGTTCTTAGGTATATCTTATCTCGTCTTAAAAATCTTAAGCTTCTTTTATCTCTTCTTAAGAATCTTAAGCCTGTGGCCTTTTGCCTTTATTAAATAATGAGCTAGCACTAGCAGTTGTCTGCTTGCTTAGTTTCTTCTAAACGTTACTCCTATTATCTTATAAAGCGATGGAAATCGTATCCAACGGTGTTATAATACCCATTACTGAACCTTATTTGGTAATAGTCTCAGTCTCTGCTTCTATTGCGTCATTAAGGTTTAAGTACTCCTAGTTAGCCTCCTTTTCGTCCTTATTACTATTAATTAATAAGTACTCTGACTTTATTATTATTGCTACTAATCTTCGTCTATATGTTGCTGTAATATCTTAATCTAGCTTATAGAGTCAATCTTGTTCTTTATCTAACTCTCTAGTTCCTTAGAGTCCTTTTAACTCTGGCTCTTATAGCCAATAGCTTGCGCCATATTTAGCGTCCTTATAAATTCAGTATGCGTTGTTATAACAATACGCAAAACTGTTAATTAAATATTCTTTTATTCCTTATAGTGCACCGTTGTCCCTCTATATATATGTGCCATCTGCTGGCCTAGTTCCCTTTACTGTATAGTTACTCTAACCACCTTTATAGTCTCTAGCGAAATAACCTTGTTTTCCGTAATTTATATAAGCCCTATCTTTAAACCATCTTTCTTGCTGTGGAGTCCGCCTAAACGTCTTCTACTACTAAGATCCCTGGTTTAGCCTTTGCTTTTAGGTTCTTTAATTACTTAATCCTTAACCTCTGGGTTTCTATGGTTTCTTTTCCTATCTTTGGGTTTCTTTGGTACCGCTTAGGTCTATTAGCTCTATATTATTCTATAGTTTTTAACTCTATGTCTATTGTTGCGTACTCTGCGCCTTATATAACTATGGAACTCTGTCTTGCCCTTTCTTAGCTTGTTCCCTTTAATAGATTCTATTATTAATCTTTATTAACTAATCTATTAACTCTCTTAGAGTATCCGCATCTTCTATTAGGATAATTGTGTCCTGGACTTTAGCCTTAAATCCCTGTTTATACTATACTATAAGCGCCCTATTATTCCACTTAACCTATATAGCTAGTGTTTGAAACTGTGTTGTATACTTAATTGCTGAAGTGCGTTATACTAAGTTCTGAAGCTTCCGTTCTGCTGTGGTTATAGCCTCCAGGTCTCTAAATATTTGCGTTAGTTGCTCTACAAACCCATTCTAACTAGTAAATATATACCGTATATTCTGGTTAGTAGTTGTTATACTATTAGCCTATATTTCTATAAGATACGGCTTAAACCACTTAAGTGCCCTCCCTATTAGGAACAATCCTATATAGGCTACTTAGTTTAATAATATTGCTAACTTCGCTCCTTCCTGTACTACCTTAAAGTGCATCTGCGTAAGAAATCCCTTAAGCTTTAACTTCTCTCCTAAGAATCGTTTAATTAAAGGTAACTTGATCTTTACTGCTCTGATTCCATTAATATATTCTTTAAATATCCTATTATTATCTTATAAGTGATTAACCATTTCCTGTAACTAACCTTATGTAACCACTTAAGAATCCTTATTGTCTATACTAGTATTACCTGGCCCTAAGGTTGTAGCTGCCATTAACACCGTTAGAACTAGTACTACTCTTAGTAGCATATTATTCGATCTTGTTTAAATACTATAACCTTAGTAGTGAATGTGTAATAGAACCTTATAGCAGAAACTATAGTGGGTTCTGTTATTGGGCTGGGTATATAGGTATAAACAAAAATAACAACGTAATAATAACTGGTGGAGTGGTTGCCTAATAGATTAACTCCAATTGTATTCTAAGATTTACTATAAAGAGAGAACTATCTAGGTAAGAACTATGGTCCTTTAAATACATAACCTTACTCCTAAGAAATCCCTTCACTCTATTTACTCTGTCTGCTCTGTCTGCTCTGTTCTATAGATTATATAGATCACACAGATTATATAGATCACATTATATAACCTTGGCTACTATTCCTCATTACATGGTTCCACTAGATCTATCCTAGACCGTGCCTATATTAACCAACTAGCTTCCTGCAACTCTTCCCTAAGTAGTCGTAACATCGTACTTAAAGCGTCCGTAACAATGGAGATATTAATAAATCTTTATATAAACCTTAAAGAAATAGCTAAACTAGTACAAGAGTGAATAAAAAAGTACTATAATGCTAAGAGATCTAAGGGACCAGATCTTAAGGAGGGAGATAAAGTATAGCTACTACACAAAAATTTTAAGAGTTGACGACTAAGTAAGAAGTTGGACTATATTAAACTAGGACCTTTTAAAGTTAAGTAAAGAATTTTATTAGTTATATATAAGTTAAATCTATTAGCCAAAATGAAAATCTATCCTATATAGCATATCGCGATGCTAGAACTAGCACACGGAGGTATTAAGCCACTAGTTTATAAGGTAGACATATATAAAGGACAAGAAGAAGATAAATGGCAAGTTTTAAAGATTATTAGTTACAAGGACGTAGATAACAAAACATAGTATAAAGTAAAGTAGATAGGCTATAGTGAGACTACCTAGAAACCACTAAGCAACCTAGAGAATGCTATGGGAAAGGTATAGGAGTATTAGAAAAAAGTAGGTCAGGTAATATTAACAAGGAAGGATTACTAAAAAATAAGTTACCTAAAGGGGACCTAAAAGGAGCAATTACTAAGCTACTTGAAGTTGTTTCCCTTATAGGAAGAGAGTTAGTTCTTTTATTACCTAGCTTAGACAGACCTTATTAAACTAGCTTTTACTCTTTAGAACAAACCTTCTCACGTACACATTTAAGACGTTAAAGATAAGTATAAGCCAGACGTTAAGCTTTAAGGACATATACGGACTCTTTAGAGATATATTAAACCTTAAGCAGCGTAGAGGCTAGTTTACCATTAAGTTTCTTAGTGGTAGATTAAATATAAGACCCTATAATAAGTTACTTAGGGAACCTAAAAACTGGTAAGAGTTATAAAACGCGCACACTTAGCGTTAGAGATAGAGCGGACGTTATAGGACAATTAAACATTTGCTTTAGTGCACTCTAAATAAAAGAATAGTTGTTAAAACAAAGGGCTTGCTAGCGCGATATAGATTAACCCCTTTTTTATATAGTAAGAGTATAGAGACGGTATTATCTTACCTAGAGATAAGATTGTAGCAATAGTGCAAAACCAGTAAGCTATAGAAGAAGAAGAAGATACTTTAGGTATAATAAGTAAAGATATTAACCAAATTAATTAAACGGATATTACACCTCTAGTAGATAACTTGGAGATATTAGGAATCTTTAAGGACAAAGATAAAGAGGAGGGAGATAGTATTATAGATAGCTTAAATATAATATTGCGACTACTTAAAGAAGAGTTAGAGGAAGCTAGTTAGTTAATATAGGTATGGTCTAGGATAGATCTAGTGGAACTATATAACAAGGAATGGTAGCTGAGGTTATATAATATAATCTATATAATCTATAATAGAGTAGATAGAGTATACGTACCTTATAGAGCAAAGGGATTTCTTAGGCGTATAGTTGTATATTTAAAGGACTATAGTCCCTACCCAGATAGTTCTCTCTTTGTAGTAAATCTTAGAATATAATTAGAGTTAATCTGTTAGGCAACTACTCTACCAGTTATTATTATGTTGTTGACACTATTCTTACCTATATACCTAGCCTAATAATAGGACCCACTGTAGTTCCTGCTATAAGGTTCTGTTATAATACTAACTTAATACTAACCTAGGCCTTAAAAACGCGTTTAAAAAGTAGGGGCTACTACCTAAAAGGGGTAATATTAGACTGTTTTTTCTGGTAATCTATCTGCTAAAATACCTGCCTAAATAGATAAGATACTTAATTCTACCCTTACTATCCCCCTACCTACCCCTTATATAAGGCCTATATAGTAAAATAAGGTGGCTTACATAACCCTACTAAGTAGGTAGATTAGTAGTTTAGTTTACCTACTAGGTAGATAAGCTCTACTACTAATCTACCTACCATATAAGGTATAGCTAAAGTTTTAGTGCCTATTTAACCCCTTATAGAGCTCGTTAGGCTTATTATAAGGCTACCCCTATAATATTATACGTAATAGTATACTACTACTTTAAGCTATATAATACCTCTCTATCCCTAGTATATCTAGTAGAGTAGAGCCTATTGCACGTTATAAATATAGGGTTCTCTTTTATAGGCCAAAGCTACATTCTACGTTTAAAATATTACGTGGGGGAAGAAAAAGGCATTAGCTTCGTGTCTACTAGGGGGGCCTTGTTAAGTGTATCGACGGCGTTATATACTAAATCTGGCGCCAGCTAAGTGCGGCAGGTGTTTCGCGGATCCTTATTTAGCCAGAAAAACCGGTCTATTTGGACAATATGTCGCTGAGGTTACGCCGAGCATAACCCCAACCTCCGATATCTGTGAATATACTATTGGTCTGAGCTTGCTGAGGTAATGAGCTTGCTAAGGTAAGTTCTTTTGTAAATCTGCAACCTACTAGTTGTCTTCGAATTGGTCCACAATGTGGCCAAAGATGGCGATCGTTTAGTCGTAATTCATTGGTCAAGGTCCAATTAAAACATCAATATCGCTGAGTCTGTAACTGCCATTGTACTTGAAATTCCCGCCCCCGGTCATGGATGAGTATTTCTCGGTTGCCGTTGCACCCCATCCCGAAGACCCTCCGTCGACGACAATATTGTGACATGGGACTCCATCAGCACTCAACGCGCCGACGTCACCTGGCGTTGAGCATTCTTGCCCGTCTGAGACCATGATAACGCGTCGCTTTGCCCCAGGATAAGATGCCTTGAAAGTCAACAACAAAGATACGACGTGAATGAATGCCTGAAGATAATCTTCTGACCCAGTACAAGTTATTGAGTCCAACACCGAGCTCGTATAGGAGTCTACTTCAGCCATTTGACGAGCAACGTAAATGCTCGATGCGTGTACGACAACTCCGACATGTGCTTTAGGAAACTTCGAACGTAAATCGTTAATAAGTTTCCTGAAGGCGTCCTTAGCTAGTCGCTCCGGATTTCCACAGAGACTCCCGCTGATATCGACACAGAACACGATACCGAGAAGTGAATGCTGTTCCGCACGCACCTTTTCGAGATGCGAAATTCGCTTTTCTAGCATCTCCTTTTCCTCCTTGAGCGCTTTCTGAGTGTCTTTGCTCTGCTCTATATCCCTTTCCAGTGTTGCGTTCTTGGATTCCAATTTAGCGGCACGTTTGGTTGTCTTCATCTTTTCCTGCTCAACGGCATCTTTAGATGCTTTCACTTCGAAGATTTCCTTTTCGTATTGAGATTGCATTGCCATATTTTTAGCCTCCAATGACAACAATGCGGACTCCAATTTTGAAATACGATCACGCATTTCATTTTCCCTTTGCTCGAAGGCTTTCGTGCTAGTCTTCATATCTTCAGCTAGAGCCGCCCTTTGGGATTTCAATGTCGCATTCAGAGATTCGAGCTTGGACAACTGAGAGGCCAATTGCGGGATCCTTTTGGCTTTGACATGAAGCTCCTCGATCTGGTGGGTATATCTGCCTATCATAGAATCCTTCATCCTTAGATTCTTCTCCACTTCGGTCTCTGTTTCTCGAACGGCCCTTTCTTTCTTTGACTTGCGTTGCTCGGACCCCCGCATGTAACTGCGCAGGACATCCATCTCTTTCGTCTTGTTGGCCGCCTCATTTTGAGCGGTTTGGAGATCTCTCCTCAGCATTTTCACTTGATCTTCCAGCGTTTCGGCCTGAATTGTGAGCCTGATTTGCTCCTCTAGGGTCTCTTGAAGCATTTCATTCATCTGATTCAAGGCGGGCGTTTCTTGTTGGCCCTTTGAGTCATGCTGTGCGCGTTGTTCCTGGGATTTCGCAAGCTCGCTGGCCAGTTCATCCACCTTGACTTCATGAGATTGGGCTATACATGCGTATCAGTCAGTCGAACTTGCTTAGTTTGTGTCAAAAATACCTTCTCCCTGATTTCGCTCAGCTATTTGCTCTAGCTGTTGTTCTAATTCCCCGACGCGCTGTCTACACTGCATCAACTCTTCTTCTGCATCTACCAATTCCTCATTTTTATCTCTGATTTCTACTTGGGCTTCTGCCAGCTTTTGCTCACTCTCTTGAAGAGCCGTTTGGCAGCGCAAAAGCTCCCGTTCCGCATCTTCAAGTTCTTGTAGATGCTTTGCACATTCGGCTCGCTCTATGCTCGATTTCTTCTTTTCTTCCTCCAATTCCAAACTCAAATCCTCGATCTCGAGTTCTAGCATGCTGATTTGAGAATCATCAATGTCGGTCTTTCGAGTGGCTTCTATCGCAGAGTCGATTTGCAGTTGTGGCTCTGCGACATTTACTCTCATGTTACCAGCCAGCCCGTAATCCATGGTTCTGGAATGACTTTCACGACTTGAGTTGAAAGTGTCCTGGACAATGAAGCTGCTCAGTCAGGCTAGAAGGTGTGGGGAAAGTCGGTCCGCAGACTAGAAAGGCTGAAACTGGCTCCAAGGCAAAAGGCCAAAGGGGCGTCCTATCAAATGATCCGCCTGTCAGGTGACGAACGCCATCGTGTCACCTGCAGCAGGTTAGGCACAACTCTTCATCACGATTCTTGCCTCAGGACGCAATAATTGCAACGGGGCCCCGGACAGACTATGCAGCTGCCTGCAGTCTTCGCCAGGCCTGAATTCCGGTGAACAAAACCGTAACTGCTACCACGTACCATTATCGGATAGGTTGAATTTAGAGAGCTAAAAACAGATCACGTAGACAAATTTAGACGGATTGCTATTATATCAAAGTGTCTCGGGCTGGGCTGGATTCTTGGAGGCGAGGCTCTTCGGGGGCTGAGCAGCGCTAGATCGAAAGTGACTTACCCATGCCGCAGCTTGACAAAAGCCCTTCTCATCGAGCAAATTCCAAATGTGGAAATTTGTAGAGCCTTCGCCCGAAGCCATCGAAGATGTGATAGCTGCAACAAGATGTCGAAGAACGCAGGCGAAGACATACCTCCAGGTAGGTACTTAATTACCATTTAGAACACTAGGCTCCTAATATATTTCTTTAGAGATCCGGAAACGACGTGGCCAAAGCGATTAGCCTACTGCGGTCACATTACGCAGATAAGAAGCCGGTGCGTCAAATCTTCTTTTCATATTCCGCAAGTGAGAAAGAAGCAATGACATCAGTTTATATACCAAATCAAATTTCACAATCTGACGAAATTTGAAATTTCTAGGAAGACACATCAGCGTCAGCACAGCCAGCTCGTCCTCCTCTAGCATCGCCAACAGTCCCTTCGCCTTCATCATCAACAGCTTCTTTGCTCACACCATCAGCTTCACAATCTGAAAGTGGCAAAGGATCTATTCCAAAAGTATCTGCAATACCGTCAGAAGGATCCGGGAGCTCCAAGCTATTGTATAATGAATTTTCGTCCCGCAGTCCAACGCCAATCCACCCTTGGGCAAGACTCAACGAAGAAGACAAAGAGGCTTTCTCTAAGACGCAGGGTCGTTCGAGATGGATAACACCAATGTCATCCCAAAGCAACCTAGAAGACTTGGATACAGGACAAGAATCAGCAACGGAGTCCAAGTCAGAATCAGCGTCGCACCGTATTGCGGAGGAGGAGCAAGCGCAAAGCGAAAGTGTTACGAAAGATGTCCCAGATAGCTCAACTTGGGATTTCCGGGTTCCGCCCCTCGTTCCTCCCGTGACATTTCAACCAGGTGGTGTCGATGGATCTGCGTCTTTCTCGATAAGGGATTTGCTTGGAGCAATACAGCATGGTATATCTCATGAGGACGTTAAGACCTATCTGAGCCATTACAATCATTCCAATCCTCAGCTGGTCTCGAGAACCATCAACGATACTATTGAGGGAATTCCGGCGATGTTTTATGTTATCGCAGGGAATAACGACGCAAATATTCGACTGTTCGCCAAAATTGGAGGCGATGTTAATGCAACCTATGGTACTCCTCCAATCCCGCTTCTTGCCTTTGCAATTATCAATAGCAAGGTTAGCGAACAGGATACGACGGCTGTGGTAGCAACGCTTCTCAGCCTTGGAGCTGATGGATTTGCAATCCCTAAGCCATTCTATTGTCCGTTCGATGAGGATCTTCCGAGCGAAGGTCCGCCTGATGCGAGTTTGAAAGAAGCTTGGGAGGCGGAGGAAACACTATGGTGCCAGCCGCCTCCTATTCGGAAACTACTCACGGAGACAATCAATATCACTCAAAGATACTACCTACATCGCTCATCAAAGCTGGAGAAGCCTACCGAACGACAAAGGTGGGTTGCAGCCCGTCACGACTCTACTGAGTTGTTCGCTGTACCTTATTTCTTGATTGGCCAGAGCGCAGCTACCAATCTACTCACCAGGAATTTCCTCCACTATATGCTGCGGCGCCATGACCAGCCTCTCGTCCTTGTCTTTGCGGGCCCGAGTGGACACGGTAAAACAGAGCTCGCTCGGCGTCTTGGAGCACTACTTTCTTTAGAACTGCAGGTCAGCGACTGCACCATAGTGAGTAGGGAGGTTGAATTGTTCGGCCCAAGGAAGCCATACGTGGGAGCTGAAGAAGGTGCACCGCTAAACAATTTCCTGGCTGCGAACAACGGGCGTAGATGCATTGTCTTTTTGGACGAGTTTGAAAAGACTACGGCAGATATCTGGAACGCCCTTTTGATACCATTTGACAAAGGTAAGAACTGAGAACCTCACGGTATCTTGGAAGAAGCCACTACTGACAAGCAAAGGCGAGTATCAGGATCGGCGGAATCTAAAGATGGTCAATTGTTCAAAGACTATTTGGATTCTTGCTACCAATGCCCTGGACAGGAGGATCATAGACTTTTGTGAGAGAAACGAGGCTATATTCAACGAGGATAATCCGACCAAAAGAGAGAATCTGCTTGAAGAGCTCACCTCTGCTATGAGAGAAGATTTTATATCCGTATTCAAAGTAAGCATCAATGTCATCCAAACTTTTGAACCAACTATACTTATAAAGGCTTAGCCTCCATTGACCGGTCGTATCTCCGCCTTCGTACCATTTCTACCTTTCTCCAAGTCCGAAACATGTGTTGGCGCCCACAAATACTTACTCGAGCTCACAATCGAGGTTCGGCGGCCTATTAACACAAAACCGGGCCCTCAGGAGCAGCTTTTGGGTAACATACGTCTGAAAATTCGCTCCGATGTCGGTGTTTGTAAGGTTATTGTCAAAGACTACGATCCAGAACTGGGCATTCGTAGTCTGAAGAAGGCGGTAAGAGACAGAGTTGCTTCATCCTTGGACGTTGAGTACATGTCGATGCATGAAGTTATCTCGGAAGACCTCCCAATGGAAGACTACTCCGTCTTCGTGTCAGATGGGAAAGTAAGGGTGAAAAGAATCGGCATACCTCAAGCTTCGTAGCGCTTTAGAATATCCGTTCGGAGACTTTATTTTATTCAAGGAGTAGATATTGGGACAGAAATGCGAAACCTCTCTCATTCATTATCATTGAACACCCTCATCTTTCATGACAGGGAGATATTCTTTATATTGAGGCAACAGGCGTATCCATTCATGTGGCGATAAAACTCAGTCTAATAAGGATAAGTAATACTTTCGCGCCGATATACACCACTTTCACACTCATAAACGCCACTCTAACGCGCTTCATTCCAAATTGGGCTATCTGCCCAGATACGTATTCCGCCACTCTGGAGCCTTCTGTGAATGTCTTGAACTCGTTCCCATTCCGCCGGATCCCACGACTCATCCCTATTATCTTCCCACACCCCTACCATAGTCATAATCTCCTGCATCACAGCATCCGCCCTCTCCATCTTCTGCTCCACAAGCCAACGATCAGGCCTCCTAGCTCCACGAAGGCCCCATATTTCAACATCCAGACGGTATTTATCGCGGATAAGCTCTCGGAGGCTGCGGAGTATCTCCGGTGAAGCCTCCTTTATCTTTCTTTGCTTCTCCTGACGCTGTCGTGCCTCGCGCTCTAGTCTTTTCTCTTCAAGCTGTCTCTTCTCCCGTTCGATGAGTTGGCGCTCTTTTTCCTGTCTTTCGAGCTGTGCCTGAGCAAGTCGGGTGTTCTCCAATTGCTGCATGGCTTGTTCCATCTGCTGACGTTGGAGATGCTCTTTGTATCGTCGATCTGCGAGTTCATTCTCCAGCCTCTGCCGCTCCTGCCGTTCCTCCTCCATGTCCTCCAATTGCCGCATGGCTTGTTCCATCTGCTGACGTTGGAGTTGCTCTTTGTATCGTCGATCTGCAAGTTCATTCTCCAGCCTCTGCCGCTGCATGGCTTGTTCCATCTGCTGACGCTCGAGTTTTTCTTTGCGTTGTTGTTCTGCGAGCTCATTCTCCAGCCTCTGCCGCTCCTGCCGTTCCTCCTCCAACTTCTTCTTGGTTTTGTTGAAGAACACCATTCCGTAGGTAGCGTATTATTTGGCGCTGTATCTTGATCGTGTAGTGCAGGCTTCGTTCAGATTTATGAAAAGATTAGAGTCACAGGCGGTCTTCCAAACCGCATAATACCAAGCAGAAGTATTACGCGGAATGAAAAGCTATGTAAAATGGAAGCGCTTTCAGCACCCCAAGGCTCGGCAAGTGAATGTGGGGTGTGTACTTATCGCGTGCCTCGATAGCACGATAACACTACCGAGCATTTTACAAGAACGTTCACCGGATAATGCAGCCAAGCGAAACGGGAAACGGCAGGCAGGGAACAAGGTTATCTCAGAAATCAGACTCCCGGGGAGAAATTGCGCCACGCTTGTGAACTCCTGTATACATCTAGACCAATTAGATTATATTAAAAGGAATTTCTTTTTAAAAGTCTAAGAGCTTATAGGCGCCCTTTATATATAAATTAAAAATTACTTATTAAGTAGCAACTTTTTTATTACAATGCTGTATTTTATATCCTAAATTAACTCTAAAATAGTTTTAACTAAATTTAATTAAAAGTTATTTACCTTCTCTAATAAAAATATAATAGATATAATTAGCAAAATATATATGCTTTTATTTATTAATTTATAAAGCCTTTTGTTTAGCACTCCTTTTAGCCCGCTTTTATCTTTTAATAAATACTATAATAAATACCCTTATCATGGGAGTCACCCGTGCACGTTCGTCCCGTGACACCTACGCACGTACCATCACAACCCCTATATCTTGACCCGTCAACCTGAACCTGTTTCTGTTCCTTGTTAAACGTCTTGAACCATCACGCGTCAATGTACTTAGCACGGTCAATAGCTAGCAATCAAGCTTATTTATAACCTGCTGAGTCGATCCGTAACAACCCTAATAGGTATTTTAATAAACTTAATAGCAAATATAGACTACCTTAATAATAAATTTAATAGCAATACTATTAAAGCCTATTAGCCTTCTTTTTAATAAACCTTTTTTACCTATTTATAATTAATTTAATATAAGCTTTAAAAAACAGCAGTTTATATAATTTAAGCTATAATAAGTAGCTATTATACTATACTGCATTAAATAGAGTTTTTAAACTTTTATACTTGCTTAGGTTAAAGTAGGAGCAAAGCAATTATAATTTAGTACTATTAATATAGTTATTTATATTAATAATGACTTATACTAAGGTATATTATAAACAATTTATATATAATAGGCTTCTATTTATATTCTTTTTTAATAAATCTTTTTCCTATAAAGCTTAATATTTTTATTTATTAGCCTATTTAATTTAATTTAATTATATTATAGATTTAAAATATTAGATGTTAAACTAGTCTTTAAACTTATATAAAAAATTGCCCCTAAATAGTATATTATTTTTATAAGACTTATAGTGCGCCTACTAAGCTAGTTATAATATTATATTTTAGTCTAATACGTTATTTAGGTAATTATTTACTATTATTTAGAAGGCGAAGGGGGATAACTGTATAGCAGTGGAGTAAAGTTTATAATACTAGCGCATCTATAGGCTTGTTACGGTAGTAGTGGTTCCTAAAGAGACCAAAAAGTAAGGATGTAGAGCACTATAGGTGACTTATAGGCGCTAAGCAGGCGGGTCCTAAAAGGCTAAGAGATAGATTACGGGGTTTTCTTAATAGACCTTTCTCCCTATATGTATATAAGAAGTAGTCCGCGTGGGCCTAGCAGGGATCTAAATCGGACGTTAAGCAATAAATAAATAATATATATAAAGTAATTAACCTTAGGCCTAAGTATCTTAATAGTAGCTATAAAATTAAAATTAAAAGTTATAAGAACTTAATCTATAATATAAATGGTATATTTAACTAAATATATCTATTTAATATTTAAGTCAAGGTATTACATAAAAAAGTAAAAGTTATATTCAGTAAGCATATACCTAGGACTTATACTATTACTATTGTATTACCAGATATATTTTTACTTCAAATCTAGCAAAACTATAAAATATTAAGTAATTAGCTAATATAAAGTTTTTTATTTTAAATAATATCTTACAAATAGGGTTAATTAATTTAACTAGCTATTATAAGACTACCTCTATAACACCTTACGCGCCTACCTATTTTTACTACTATATTTTACTAAGTCTTTAGAATTTTGCCAACTGTTATAGGCTACCACTATAATACCTTATATATGCCTACCCATTTTTACTACTAAAATACTGATGTTTAATATCCGCATTTCTACTAAACTGTGCTAAATCCGCTAAATCCTACCGAATTCTACTAGAACTGTAATAATGTATAGTATATGCTTATTAACTCAGCAACTAAGTTAGTAAAATATATATACTATATCTTCCTATCCCCTGGCTTTATCTCTTTATATAATATTTTAATTTTACTATATAGTTTATATATATAGATTAATAATATCTACTTTGCTATATATTATCATCACCTATATTTATTCTATAATACTATATTTTTTTACTTTATAAACTACTATCTAAAAATGTAAAACAATCTCAAAGCCCTTATAATAGCCGCTAATATTTTAATTATACTTTAAAAACAATTAATAAGCTTGTAAAAGTTCTCTATAAATATCCTTATAAAATATTAAGCTACTTTAATTTAATAATAAGCTAAATAAAAAGTGCAATATTAGCAATTAATTAAGGCTCTTTATAAAGGAATCTGTATTTTTAAAATGCATATATTAGGATCTTAAAACTAAACACCAGCCTAATAGGCTAACACACTATCTATAAATAGGATAAAAATAACTATATCTAGGCCTAGCTTACCAAGTATAACCCCTAAACCAGCAATAATTATTTACCTAATACTAATAACTAATATACTATAATGCTCTAAATGACTACTAAACCCTTTAGTATTTATTAGTAAATAATAAGTGTATAATTACAGCACCTGTTATACCAACCACTTATATACTAACTAATCAAGGGGGAGGCGCGTCAGTATATAGACTACATAGTCTACCTTAATAGAATCGACAGTCACCACCATCCCAAAGAGCATACGATACTATACGTATTTCGTGCCTCAGGATATAACTCACTTGTATTATTAAGTTAATACAAACACTAATTAGTAAGCGCGCACAGATTAGCAATCACTCGACACCTCCTACTAAGCGATATACAACAGCAACCACCCGTTTAGACTCCTAGTACGACCTACTAGAAGGTCAAAAGTTGGGGATTATGGACCTATTACCAACTCTATATACTTATTCAAGTCTTAGTACGGTTTACTAGAAGTTTATAGACGCGAATATAGACCTTTACAGAACCCCCTACCCTCCTGCAAACTACTACGGACCCGTCAATCGATTTTACGGACCATTACAAGACCTCCTCCACCCGCTATAAGCTACCACCACCCACTATAGCTTATACAGACATACTACGCTACACAACATGGTAAATATAACTAAGCAAATCAGTAAGGGTTAAAAGAAGTAGAGTTAGAAAGTCAACCTTACGTCTACGGACAGCGTCAACGACTATATCAATTTCAAAATCCTTAAATATGGACACTATAAGCTCCTAAACAACAACCTATAGGAGCAATACAAGGAAGACTTTATGGACTTTATGGAAGCTATTCTTAAGGCTTATAACCCTACTGCCATCCGTAACCTACGAACCCTTTTACGTCACCAAGGTGTATGGGTTAAAAAGGATAAATAAGTTACTATTACACGGTCCTTATACAACATAATACAGGAGGAGGACCAAACGGAATGGACTAAAGAGGAGATCCTAGACTAGGTTAAAGCCACTAATAAACTCTTTGCTTCTCCCAAACTTAATAGCATCACTGGCCTTATACCTAACCTACTTAACTAAACTCGTCCTATAAACCCAAGCAATTTCGGAATTAATCTTATGGGCCAAAGTATACCTAGTACTTAAGTTACGGACCACAATACCCCCGTAACCTAAATTACGGACTGTAATACCCCTAAAAATCAAATTACAGACCAAACCCCTTCTATTATTTAAGTTATAGATCCGCAAACCACCTAAGTAAAGACCTATAGTAAGGAGCTAGCTAACCTAGCTAAGCTCTACACTAACGAATCCAAGTATAGCGGTAAAAACAACAACTTTAACTTCAAACTGACCATCTTTACGGACCTCTGTTAGAAGGCTAATATTCCTAAATAGGAGTTCAGCCAAGCCTACTCTACCATACTGCGCGGCCTAGCCCTTAACCACTATTATACTAACCTTAAGAGCAACCCCCTTGGTGTTCCCTTTGATAAGCTATATAAAGCTATACGCAACTACTTTAAAGGGCTAGAATACAAGCGTAACATTCTTATATAATAGAATATAATTAGGTTACGGACCGTAATTAACAAAAACACCGAAAAATTGACTGTAGAGTGCCTGCAAATTCTTATTAAAGACCTTTGGCACCTATAGCACGGCCTTAATACTAAGCTTTAAATAGACAACTTCCTATATAACAAACTTATTATAGCCTGCCAGGAAGTGGAACCCTGTAAATACACCTATTATAAGCCTACAGACACCTTAACTGGCCTTATTAACGATTTACGGTCCTCTATTACAATGTATAAAGTTTTAAACCCTCTAGGCAGTACTTAAGCCTTTATTACGGACCTATAAAACCCGCAAACTGACTCAAATGCCTACTTTACAAACTACTGCTACCGCTAGCAGTACCCGTACCAACTAAGCCCCACCCGTAACCCCTATAGCAACTCCCGTATAAAAGCATACCCCCATAGACAAACCAGCCAGAAGTGCTTTATGTGCGGTAAGGAAAAATGTTAGTCTATAAGGCATACCTAGGAAGAACGTAACAAGTCTAAAAAGAGATTTAATAGCTAGATCAACCAGTTTATTTTAGACTACAAAGGAGAGGAAGAAGAGGAGGTTCTTAATAAGTTAATAAAAGCCCTTATAATTAACTTTAACTCAGATACCTAGGAATAGGAGACTTTAGAGACGTTCCTAACTACTTTTAGACCTTTTACGGACAGCCAAGCCTTTAATATTACAACTGTATTAGCCGACCGCTCCTTTATACACTTAATTGCACCCAAAAACTAGCCCATAAGCATACCCATTGGACCCGTTATAGACGTTATAGACCGCAAACAGGACCCATTTATATATATCACCACAGAACGCTACACCCCCAAAGAATTCTATGGCGTTATAATTAACACAGGTGCCTCTAAGAAGTCTACTGTAGGTTACGGACAATACCTTGCATATAAGACCACCATAAGTAATAATACGGACATCGATACTATGCAAACTGGGGCTGTAAACATCCAATTTGGCATTGGCTCAACTGCATTAATTAAATTAGTTAAAGTTAAGACTCCAATTAGCCTAGTTAATTTTTACATAGTAAAAGCAGACACCCCTTTCCTACTTTGCCTTGCGGATATGGACAGGCTATAGGTTTACTATAACAATATTATAGACACCCTAATTGGCCCCGCAGCTACCCTAAAAAGCAAGCATGTTACCCTACTAATTATACAACAATTCGGACACCCGTTCCTTATATAGGGAGAGACTTTATAGACCTATATTTAGGAATCTTTTAACTATAACCCATGCTACCTTACCAGTACTAAGATCCACCGCCTATACCGCCACTTCGGCCACCCGTTAGCTAAAAAACTATATAGAGTCCTTGAACGCTCTAGACACGACAACATTAATAGAAAGGCAATTAACCACCTAACCAAATACTACTCTTTTTATTAGAAATACGGACGTTCCCTAGGCCGATTCAAGTTTACCCTTTATAAGGACCTTAACTTTAACCACTCAGTATACGTGGACATTATGTATATTAACGGCAGTCTAGTATTATATATAATTGATGAGGCAACCCGCTATTAAGCCGCCTATTGGTTGCAAAATATATCCATAAAATATACTTAGGATATTTTATGGACCTGCTAGATTAACACATACCTTAGACCTCCTAAGTATATTACCCATGACGCCAGCAGGAACTTTATCAGTAAGGAATTCCAACAGTACGCTACGGCCATAGCTATTTCAACAAAAGCTGTTCCAGTTGAGGCGTACTAGTCCGTTGGGCTTGTTAAGCAAGCTTACCCAGCTCTATAGAGAGCTTACCAGATTATTATAGACAAGTATAAGAATATCTAAAAGGAACTGGCTTTATAGATGGCTGTAAAAGCTATAAACAACACTGCTGGCCCTAATGGACTAGTACCTACCCTTTTAGTTTACGGAGCCTACCTAAGGATGAGTAAACTGGACCCTCCTGCCCCGTCCATTACGGATTGAGCAGCTGCAATACGGAAGGCAATAGCCGAAATAGTCAAATTACGGGCCAAATAAACTGTCAATAACGCTATGCACCACTGTAACGGACCTAATACGACCTTAGTACACAACCTCCCGCTTAATTCTAAAGTCCTTGTATGGTGTAAAAGTGGTAATTAGACTGGACCTTACTGTCTACTAGCCATAGAAGACGAGACCTACTATATACAGCTCCCTAGCGGACTAATAAGCTTTAGAAGCACGTCTATAAAACCCTATTTTTGGTCCAAAAACACCTATAATGTCGAGCTAGACGAACCAAAAGCACCCGCTAAATTAGGTAAACTAGAAACACCTACCAAATTAAATAAACTAGAAGCACCCTTACCTACCCTAGAGGTCCCCTAGAAACCTACTGAACCTACTAAACCTGCTATAAAGCGTGGCTAAGGACGCCCCCGTAAGAACCCTATAACGGAGAATTACCTAACCTCCGTAAGTATATTTGTAAGGCAATCTCCACCTATGGATATATCAGTTCTAGTACAGGAAACCCCTTTTATAAACTTACAACGCAAAGAAATTAACGGACTACTTAAAAAGGGCGTCTTTACAGTTATAACAGAGAGAGACGTTCCGCAAGGCGTCCATATATTTAACTCGCGCTTTATTAATAAAATTAAGCACCCTAGTACTAACAAAGCCTTTGAAAAGTTAAGGCTTGTTATACAAGCTTATAATAACTAGGGAAAGGACTTAGTCCTTATATAATCGCCTATAATCCAATAAGTTAGCCAATAGATTATACTTATACTTACGCCCGGCCTATAGCAAAGCAAACCCGTAGCTCTTTACCTATGGGATATCTTACAAGCCTACGTACAATCTAATACCTACCTAAGTAGGGACATCTTTATATAACTACCGCTGGAGCTTAATTTGCAACCAGGAACAATTTTACAGGTTATAAAACCACTCTACAGAGTGCCAGAAGCTGGAAACTATTGGTTTAAGACGTACCACCAGCACCATATCTATAAACTTAAGATGGAGCAGTTAACCTATAACCCTTGCCTCCTATATACCCTATCAAACGGCCTTAGTATTATTGGACTCCAAACAGACGATACCCTCTTCTTAGCAAACCAGACATTTGCGGACGCTAAAGAGACTAAACTGTAAGAAGCTAAGTTCCTGGCAAAGCTATAAGAGCAGTTAACTAAGCAGACTCCAATTAAGTTCAACGGAGGCTTAATTACATAAAAGGGCAACTTAATCCAGCTGACCTAGGAACACTAAGCTCAAAACCTAAAGCTCGTTATAGCAAAGCCTATAGACCTTACCAGTTCCCGCAGAGAGACCTATAAGACCGTAAATACGAAGGACCAATACGCTGTATAGCGTGCAAGAGGCGCCTATATTACTATAGTCTGCCAACCCAAATCTGCCTACGACTTGTCCTTTGCGGCCCAGGCAGTAGATCCGTAAGAAGAAAATATCAAGCAGCTTAATAAGCGCATTTAATAGCAGATTAATAATACAATAAGAGGACTTATTTTTATACCGCTAGACCTAAATTCTATTAGCGTAATGGTATTTACAGACGCCTCCTTCGCCAATAATAGGGACCTATCATCGCAAATCGGCTTTATAATTGTACTTATAGACCGTAATTAGGATGCAAATATACTCTACTGGTCTTTAATTAAATATAAGCAAGTAACCCGCAGTATACTAGCTTCTAAACTATATGCACTAGCCCATAGCTTTAATATAGCAGCCGTAATCAAATCAACGATCCAGAAGATCCTATAATTGGAGCAGCTACCCCTAGTTTTATGCACCAATTTAAAGTCCCTCTATAACTGCCTAGTCAAACTAGGCACAACATAGGAGAAGAGGCTTATGGTCAACCTAATGTGCTTGCGTCGGGCCTATAAACGACGCGAGATTACGGAGGTCAAATGGATCAGTAGTGGAGACAACCCAGCAGACGCCATGACTAAGGCAAAGCCATATCAAGCTCTTAAAACCCTAATTAATACGAATAAGCTCAACCTAAAGGTCACAGAATGGGTAGAGCGAGACTGACGGAGCATTTACGGTTTAGTTACGGCCTGTCGGAAGGCCGTACGGTACATTTACGGCCCGTTAAAAGGCCGTACAGTTCATTTTACGGACCGTAAGCAGGACTTACGGCCAGATTGGAGCACCATTTGGAAGGCAACCCAGAAGGCACCTTAGGAGGGATTTCCTATGTATTTTCTTATATGTTTTATGGTTCTATTAAGGCAATTATAGAGGCTATATACAAGTGGTTTCATTTTCCAAGTACCGCTAGTGTATAATTACAGCACCTGTCGTACTAACCACTTATATACTAACTAATCAAGGGGGAGGCGCGTCAGTATATAGACTACATAGTCTACCTTAATAGAATCGACAGTCACCACCATCCCAAAGAGCATACGATACTATACGTATTTCGTACATCGGGAAAATATTCGCAGGATGAGATTCAAGTAGACTTTGGTTTTCGCGTTTCGCGTAATTGACATGCAATTTGACTAACTCAACACGCAATTAACCAACTTGACACGCAATTAACTAACTTGACACGTAATTTAACCAACTTAACACGCAATTAACTAACTTAACATGCAATTTAACTAACTTAACACGCAATTGACTAACTTAATATATAATTTAACTAACTTAACACGCAATTAACCAACTTAACATATTTAAAAGTTAAATAACATGCAGTTAACCTACTTGACAACTTTAAAAGCTAACTGTATATTCCTTAACACGCAGTTAACCTACTTAGCAACTTTAAAAGGTAACTGTATATTTCTTAACATGCAAT